>ENA-ORCY01000014-ORCY01000014.1-marine-metagenome-genome-assembly--contig:-NODE-14-length-179291-cov-4.991424_pt1 | contig 179291 bp, 160 predicted proteins | sample MGYA00248634_ERZ508507 | MGnify/ENA primary metagenome ERZ508507 (study PRJEB26178, sample SAMN06266269) | marine metagenome | isolation source: Columbia River Estuary | place: USA:Columbia River... | reverse complement strand
CGGGGTATACTTGATGCAAAAAAGCAGCTACAACAACCATTATTATTTAATGCTGCTGCTGTCTTGGATCATGGTTTTTTTACCTGCCAACAAATGGTTTTCTATAGATACAAGACAAAAACCAAGCATAGCCTCTAGATCTATGCCTAGATGGGTAATCTTGGCGCTTATTATGCAAGTTTGGATTGTTTACACCTATGCGGCTATTGCAAAAATATACCCAGCCTGGCTGGACGGAACGGTCACTGGCTTATTTATGACAGGCAAAAAAGACTATTGGCTCATTGGCTCTTTTTTACAGCAACAATGGGTGCATTATAGTATTGCATATGTTGGTATCTTGTTTGACGCGCTCATTGTACCACTACTTTTATACAAACGAACCCGTTTTATAGCATTTTGTAGCTCTATTGTGTTTCACCTTTTTAATGCTGTGGTATTTCAAATAGGTATTTTCCCGTTCATGTCTTTGGCATTTGCCTTTTTCTTTTTCTCTTCCAAAAATTTACAACAGCGCTTTTTCCCAAAAAAAGCGCACTATGATTTGGGGGAGGTTAAAGTGCCACCCTACAGCAAGATAATTAGCGGTATGTTGTGCTTATATTTCATAATACAAATAGCGCTTCCTCTTAGGCACCTAGCTATCAAAGATGATGTTTTATGGACAGAAGAAGGGCACCGCCTCAGTTGGCGTATGATGCTAAGAAGTAAAACAGGGTACACCACCATGTACACGCTAGATAAAAAAACACAAGAAAAAAGCAAGTACAACATCAAGGAGATACTTACCCAAAAACAACAAAGAACGGTAGGCACAAAACCAGATGTTATCTGGCAGTTGGCCCAAAGAATAAAGCAAATACAAGCCGCCAAAGGCATTGATGTTGCTGTGTTTGCAGACACAAAAGTAAGTGTAAATGGAGGGGCTTATGCTCGTTTAATAAATGACACCATAGATCTAGGGTCACAAAAATGGACCCCTTTAAAACACCACTTTTGGATCTTGCCTTCACCAAAAAATTAGGATAGCAACCAGAAAAAAATTAATAGCTATATTTATACTTTAGTTTTAAAACCATCTCATGCTCAACAAAAACTCTAAAAAAGACAAAGCTCGCAACATGCAATCTGTGGTGCTACTGGTTATTTTTATTCTTGTGATTATGGGGTTTTTATTAAAACGTTTTTAGCGTCCTCTCCCTTAAAAAAGCAGCACAATACAATACATCCCTAGCAATAACGTGCTTTGGGCTTTACTTTTGTTGCCAAACAAATCTACTTGCTAATTTCTAGTACAATAAAGCCTTCATTATTACAAATTCCATAACTTTGCCTTATAAAAATTAAGGGAAACATGTTACAAGTTCAGCGCATTAGAGATCATAAAGAAGCCTTCATCAAAGCCTTGAAAAAAAGAGGTATGGATGCAACACCTGTTATTAATCAAGTTCTAGAGGCAGACGACAACCGTCGTGCTACCCAGGCAAAACTAGATGATATCCTAGCAGAATCAAACTCCCTTTCTAAAGAAATTGGTATTCTTTTCAAATCTGGAAATGCCGCTGGGGCAAACACTCTTAAAGAAAAAACAAGCACTTTAAAAGAAGCTTCAAAAGTCTTAGACGACCAGTTAAAGAGTATATCAAAAACACTACAAGACCTGTTGTATACCATCCCTAATATACCTCAAGAGGTAGTTCCCTCAGGCCAAGATGAAAATGACAATGAGCAAACCCTTAGAGAAGGTACTATTCCAGTATTGGCAGAAGGTGCTATGGCTCACTGGGAATTAGCAAAAAAATACGATATCATAGACTTTGAATTGGGTGTTAAAATTACCGGCGCAGGATTTCCTGTCTATAAAGGTAAAGGAGCCCGCCTGCAACGTGCCCTTATTTCTTATTTTCTTGACCAAAACACAGCTGCAGGTTATACAGAGTACCAAGTACCTCATCTTGTAAATGAAGCCTCTGGGTTTGGGACAGGACAATTGCCAGACAAAGAAGGCCAGATGTATCACGTAGGTGTTGATGATCTTTATTTAATACCAACGGCAGAGGTGCCCGTAACAAATATGTTTAGAGGTGATATCATCCAAGGGGCAGATTTGCCTATATCTTGCACAAGTTACACGCCTTGCTTTAGAAGAGAAGCTGGGAGTTATGGCGCACATGTTCGCGGCCTAAACAGATTGCACCAGTTTGACAAGGTAGAAATAGTGCGTGTAGAGCATCCAGACAATAGCGCAAAAGCACTAGAGAACATGGTAGAACACGTTGCCGATATTTTAAGAGCGTTGCAACTTCCCTTTAGAATTTTACGCCTTTGTGGTGGAGATCTTGGTTTTGCAGCAGCCATCACCTATGATTTTGAAGTGTTCTCAACAGCCCAAGACAGATGGCTTGAGGTAAGTTCTGTTTCTAATTTTGAAACCTTTCAGGCAAATAGATTAAAACTTCGTTTTAAAGACACAGATGGCAAAAACAAGCTAGCGCACACCCTAAACGGGAGCTCTATGGCCCTGCCTAGAGTACTGGCTGGCATACTAGAGAACTACCAAACCCCGCAGGGTATTAAAATTCCAGAGGTACTTATACCCTATTGTGGTTTTGACATGATAGACTAACACAACTGTTACAAAAATAAGCTTATACCAATAAACCATTGTTTTACTTTTAAGCAGTGGTTTTTCTCTTTATAGAAGAGGCTAAAAACACTATCTTTACCCTATGCGGTTATTGTATATCCTTTTATTTTTTCTTGCCAGTAGTTCGGTTTTTTCGCAAAGCGAAATTTTAGCCGAAAACTACTTTGATCGAGGAGAGTATCAAAAGGCTATTTCTATTTACGAAAAACTATACGCAAAAACACCTTATAAAAGTCAGTATGTGCTCAGGCTTGTGGAGTCGCATCAGCAACTGGAAAACTTTCAAGCGGCGCAGGCATTACTAGAAAAACAAGTAAACACGCGCAATGGTCAAAATCAATATTTGGTTGATTTAGGGCACAATTATTCGCTGCAAAAAAAAGATTCTCTCGCCAATAAGTACTACGCCCAAGCCCTTGAATTAGTTGCCCAAAAACCCAATTACAGCTCGCTAGTTGCCAAAAAGTTTGAACAGTTTAGTTTACTAGACAAGGCAATTATGGCCTATGAAAAAGCCATGGAACTTAATCCAGCAGTAAATTACAACATTCAAGTTGCCCGTATATACGGAGAACAAGGAGCCCTTGAGAAGATGTTTTTAAAATACATCAATGCGGTAAAACTACAACAGCGTTATAAGCCCTTAGCCCAACGTAATTTTAGTTTGTACATCACGCAAGACCCCCAAAACAATGCCAATGTTTTACTGAGAAAAACACTGCTGAAAAAATTACAACAAGGACCAGATGTCCTTTACAATGAACTTTTAAGCTGGTTGTTTATTCAGCAAAAAGAATTTAACAAAGCGTTTACCCAAGAAAAAGCCATTTACAAAAGGATGGGAGATCAAGACCTAACGGCTATTGTTGATCTTGCCGTAATTACCTTGGAAGAAAAAGACTATCTCAATGCAGAGCAGATTATTAACTTTTTAATTGAAAAATCTGTAACGCCAAGTGCAAAGCTACAAGGGCATCAATACCTAATGAAAATTAGCTTAGCCACCGCCCAAGAAAAAGATTATAAAAAAATAGCCCAGCAGTTTGAAACCCTGCTAGATCAATACGGTCATGGCGTCCAGAGCTATTTACTTCAAATAGACTACAATCACTTTTTGGCTTTTACTGCCAAACAGGTCCCCCTGGCCACTGCCAATCTAAAAAAACTCATTAAAAAACAGCTAAATCCATATCAAGAATCTTTAGTTAAGATGGAATTGGCGGATATCTTGGTCTTTGACGAGAAATTTAATAGAGCGCTTATTTATTATTCTCAAATCCAAAACAAAGTGAAAAGTGACGTCTTGGCGCAAGAGGCTAGGTTTAAAGTAGCAAGAACAAGTTATTTTAAAGGTGATTTTGTTTGGGCAAAAGCCCAGACAGATGTTTTGCGTAAATCTACCACGCAGCTTATTGCTAATGATGCCCTGAAAATGACACTCATGATTCATGACAACACCTTGGAAGATTCTTTGCAAACTGCCTTGAAAAAATATGCTCGGGCAGATTTCTTAGCACTTCAAAATAAAGATGCTCAGGCCATCGAGGTTTTGTCAGAAATTTTGACCACCCACAAAGGAGAAAAAATAGAAGACGAAGCACTTTTAAAACAAGCAGAGCTTTATCAAAAAACAGGGCAATACAAAAAAGCCGAAGCCAATTACCTCAAAATAATTACTGTCTATAAAGATGAAATCCTAGCAGATGATGCGTATTTCAATCTTGCAAATTTATATGAGCATCAATTACAAGATCCTCAAAAAGCAAAACAGTATTACGAGCAAATTATTTTTGACTTTGCAGACAGTATTTACTTTACCCAGGCTAGAAAGAAATATCGGATGCTGCGAGGAAGTTAACAACTAATACCACTTTTAAAGCCAAGAAAATTATAACCTTGAAATAACACTATGTATATATATAACGTCACTATTAACGTAGAAAATGCCATACACCTACAGTGGTTAGATTGGATGAAAAACAGCCACATACCTGCAATGCTGGCTACCAATAAATTCAGCAAAGCCCTTATGACCAAAGTAATGGTGGAAGAAGAGATGGGCGGCATCACCTACTCTGTGCAATACACCACAGACAGCAAACAAACCCTTGAGAAGTATTACACACAAGATGCCCCAACACTCAGGGCACAAGGCAAAGCATTTGAGGGTAACTATATAGCCTTTAGAACAGAACTTGAAGTAATTTGTGAGCAATAACACGCAAGATACCTCTACAACACACATCATGGCAAAAAAGAAAAAATACAACAAACATAGTGCAGTTCCTAAGAGAGAATTTAATCCGCAAAACGATTCTGTACGCGCAAAAAAATACCTTGGGCAGCATTTTTTGACAGATGAAACTATTGCCAACGACATCTCTCAAACCCTTCAGCTTGAAGGCTATAAAAACGTACTGGAAATTGGGCCTGGAACAGGTGTAATGACCAAGTATTTATTAGAGAAAGACATCAATCTAATAGCCATGGAACTCGATAGCGAATCTGTAGAGTATCTTATCAACAACTACCCCAACAAAAACCTGCAGATTTTAGAGGCAGATTTCTTAAAAGAAGACCTCCAAGATTACTTTGGAACAGAGCAGTTTGGTATTACAGGGAACTTTCCTTACAATATATCTACCCAAATTGTATTTAAAATGCTGGATATGAAACAGCAGGTACCTGAATTTAGTGGTATGTTTCAAAAAGAGGTAGCCCTGCGTATTTGTGCCAAAGAAGGCAGTAAAACCTATGGTATACTCTCTGTGCTAACCCAAGCATTTTATGATGCCGAGTATCTTTTCACGGTTCCACCCACGGTATTTAACCCGCCACCAAAAGTAGAGAGTGGCGTGCTGAGATTGCGCAGAAAAGCCTCCTTAGACATTGATTGTAGTGAGGCCATGCTGTATAAAGTTGTCAAAACTGCCTTCCAACAAAGACGTAAAACCCTACGAAATAGTTTAAAATCTTTTAATCTTTCAGATAAAATAAAAGAAGATGCTATCTTTGGGCAAAGACCCGAGCAGCTATCTGTAGCGCAATTTATTGCACTAACACAAAAATTGGAAGCCGATGCAATTTCAACTCACCAGTGATTTTATAGAAAACATAGCACAGCTCATTGCCAAAAAAGATGGTAATGCGCTGCGCGAACTCCTGCAAAATTTTCACTTTGCAGACATCGCAGAACTACTTGAAGAGCTTAATACCAATCAGGCAACCTACTTAATTCAACAATTAGAAAGTGATTTAACATCTGAGGCTCTAATGGAGCTTGATGATGATGTGCGAGAAAAAATTCTTGAGCGTCTTTCTCCAAAAGAAATTGCAGCAGAGCTAGAAGAGCTTGACACAGATGATGCCGCAGATATTATTGCTGAGCTAGATGAAAAAATCAAGCAGAAAGTAATAGATAAAATTGAAGATCAGGAGCATGCCGCAGATATTGTTGAACTGCTTAACTATGATGAGGATACCGCTGGAGCTTTAATGGCTAAAGAATTGGTGCAGGTAAAAGAAACCTGGACTGTAGCAGGCTGTGTTCGTGAAATGCGCCGTCAGGCAGAAAACGTAACTAGAGTACACTCCATTTATGTTACCAATAAAGAAGGAAAACTAACAGGCAGGCTCTCTTTAAAAGATTTACTGACCGCAGAAGCAAAAACAAAAATTAGTGATGTTTTTATACCAAAGGTAGATTACGTGACTGTACATACAGAAAACGAAGAGGTGGCACGTATTATGCAAAAGTATGATTTAGAGGCGATCCCTGTTGTTGATGATAAAGGCATTTTGGTGGGAAGAATTACCATTGATGATATTGTAGATTTTATAAAAGACGAGGCAGAAAAAGATTACCAAATGGCTGCAGGTATCTCTCAAGATGTAGAGGCAGATGACAGCATTATGGACCTCACCAAAGCACGCTTGCCTTGGCTGGTGCTTGGACTCCTAGGAGGTCTTGGGAGTGTGTATATTATGAGAGGTTTTGATGAGGCTCTTGCAACCCATGTAGAGCTGTTTTTCTTTACGCCTCTTATTGCCGCCATGGCCGGAAATGTTGGAGTACAATCTAGTGCTATTATTGTACAGGGTTTGGCCAATGACAATGTAAAGGGAAGTTTATTTAAAAGACTGCTTAAAGAGGTAGGGCTAGCCCTTATAAATGGTCTCGCCCTTGGGGTGTTGGTTATTTTATTTGGCGCTCTAACACAGATGGACCAACAAGTGGCATTTACCATCGCCATCTCTATGCTTTTGGTAATCATAGTTGCTGCCCTAGTGGGAACCTTTGTGCCAATTATCTTAGATAAAAAAGGCATTGATCCGGCCATTGCAACAGGGCCGTTTATAACTACAAGTAATGATATTTTTGGAATTTTTCTATTCTTCTTTATAGCCAAATTAATTTTAAACTTTTAAGCTTCTTTTAGGCCAGAGTTTCCCGTTTTTTAAATAGTATCGCCATGTTTTTGGTATAAAATATAACCCAATGCACCCAATTAACATCAAAGAAAAATTTAGCAAATTTGATAAAAAATGGCACCCACACCAGATCGCTGTTGTGGATGACATGCAAATACTACTAGCTAAAATTAAAGGAGAATTTGTGTGGCATAAACACCTAGAGCAAGACGAATTATTTTTTGTGCAAAAAGGGGTGCTAGAGATGCATTTTAGAGATAAAATAGAGATTGTACAGCAAGGGGAAATTATTGTAGTCCCTAAAGGGGTGGAACATTGTCCAAAAAGCCAGAATGATCAAGAGGTGCACCTCTTACTTTTTGAAAAACTAGACACCAAACATACCGGTAATGTGGTGCATGAGAAAACACAAAGCTCCTATCCCAAAATTTAACCTTTATATAATCTAAGACAATGTATATCTAAACAAAGACCTAGTATCTTTGTATGTTTATCGTGTAAAATGAATATACTGCATCTAGACCAAAACCACCCTTTGCTTATCGAGCAGCTTACTCAAGCTGGGTTTGATTGCCAGGAAGATTACACCTCTTCAAAACAGGACATAGAGAACCGTATAGCCTCTTATGATGGTATTGTTATTAGAAGCAGGTTTAAGATAGACAAACAGTTTTTAGACGCAGCTACCCATTTAAAATTTATAGCTCGCGTTGGAGCTGGTCTAGAAAGCATTGATGTTTGTTATGCAGCAAGTAAAAACATATCCCTATTTGCAGCTCCCCAGGGAAACAAAAATGCAGTTGGCGAACATGCCCTGGGCATGTTATTATCACTGTTCAATAAGTTAAACCCTGCAGATAGGCAAGTAAAATCTGGGCTCTGGAAAAGAGAGCACAACAGAGGAGTAGAAATCCAAGGAAAAACCATTGGCCTTATTGGGTACGGAAACATGGGCCGCAGCTTTGCAAAAAAATTAAAAGGTTTTAATTGTACCACCCTTTGTTATGATATACAAAAAGACCTAGGCAATAAAAATGCAACACAAGTATCTTTGCAAACATTACAAGAGCAGGCAGATGTACTAAGCCTTCATACTCCTTGGACTCCACAAACCAACAAAATGGTGGACGCAGCTTTTATAGCAAAGTTTAAAAAACCATTTTGGCTTATCAATACCGCAAGAGGGAAAAGCGTGGTGACCAAGGATGTAGTTTACGCATTAAAAACTGGGAAAATCCTAGGTGCTGCTCTGGATGTTTTAGAATATGAAAAACTGTCTTTTGAAACATTATTTACAGAAAAAATGCCGCAAGAATTCCAGGAGCTTTTGGCTATGGATAATGTAATTTTAAGCCCCCATGTTGCAGGCTGGACTATTGAGAGTAAAGAAAAATTAGCGCAAGTGATTGTCAACAAAATAGTGACAACATATAAGCCAAACCCTTAGCTATAAACCTTACAGTTGAAATAAAGAGAAAACACCAAAATACTAAGCCATGACTACACAAGAATTTTTTAATGCCCTAAAAGAACATCCAGGAAAATCGTTGCTGTTTCAATACACTCCTGGGCAACTCGTAGGAGCTAACTATCATATTACAGAAGTAAAACACATCACCGTAGACTCTGTAGATTGCGGCGCTAGAGAAGACTCCTGGAAAGAAACCATCATACAACTATGGGAAAGCCCCTCGGAGATAGGAAAGACAGATTTTATGAGTTGTCATAAAGCCTTAGCTATTTTAAACACCGTAGGAAAAATAAGACCTTATACCAATACAAGCACTGTTCGTTTTGAATATAGTAATGCGCTGTTTCATACCGCACAATTATTTGTATCGGCAGTAGAGGTGACCAAAGACAGCTTACTGGTGCATCTAGCTACTCAAAAAACTGCTTGTAAAGCAGAGGATATATGCGGGATTCCAGAAATAGAAAACACCCAATCACAAGCAAATAGTTGCGCACCTGGAAGTGGGTGTTGTTAATAGACTTAAAAATAATATCTAACTCATAAAACAAATTAAAAACATGAAAAACATACTGGTACTTTGTACAGGTAATAGCTGCAGAAGCCAAATGGCGCATGGTTACCTCCATCAAATTCTTGGAGATAAGGCAACTATCTATAGCGCAGGAATAGAAACACACGGTATTAATCCGGGAGCGGCCTTAGCCATGAAAAAAGACGGAATTGATATTTCTAGTCATACCTCCAACAATGTAAATGAGTACCAAGAAATAGATTGGCATTACATCATCACCGTCTGTGATCATGCCTTTGAAAACTGCCCTTACATTGCGGCGCCTAACGCAGAAAGATTCCATCATGATTTTTATGACCCGTCAAAATTTACTGGAAATGCTCAACAAACCCAAGCTGCATTTATAAAAGCCAGAGAAGAAATAAAAAACTATTGTCTTGACTTTTCAAACACCCATTTTAATCTTTAATAACCAACTGCACGGTCTCTCTACTTTCCTGTTTTAACAAAACCACCTTGTTTTTAATTAGAGACTTCACATCATTTAAAGAAGCGTGGCGGATGGTATAAAGAGTCACATCCTCATTCCAACTTACCCTAAAGTTAGAGCGCAGTGAGCAGAGTAATACCTCAAGATTGTTGTATGTATTATCAATAACAACAGAAAAGCTAATGGCAGAGTTTTGAATCAAAGAAACTTTCATTTTATTTTTATCTAGTAATGTAAATACATCACTTATGTTTTTCTCTACTATAAAACTAAAGTCTAGTGAAGATAAGGAGAGTAAAACTTGTCTTTTCTTTAAAATAAAACAGGCTGTTTTTGGATCTAAGGTAACCCCTTTACCAACACAAGTACCTGGGCTTAGTGGGTCATAGAATGACTTCACAAATAAAGGTATTTCTTTTTTCTGTAGCGGCTGTAAGGTTTTAGGATGTATCACAGATGCGCCATAAAAGGCCAACTCTATGGCTTCTCTATAAGAAATGTGATGCAATAAGGTCGTGGTTTTAAAATACCTAGGGTCTGCATTTAAAACCCCAGGAACATCTTTCCAGATGGTAACACTTGCTGCGTTTAAACAGTAGGCAAGAATTGCGGCGGTGTAATCACTACCCTCTCTACCCAGAGTTGTTGTGAAGTTATTGGTGGCCTCTGCAGCCAAAAAACCTTGTGTTATTGTAATGCCTGTAGCAGGAATATTTTTGACAATCTGCTGCTTTGTAGTTTGCCAATCTACAGAGGCATCTCTAAAACTAGTATCTGTAACAATACAAGTGCGTATGTCTACCCAAGTGTTTTTTATGGCTTTTTGGGTTAAATATGCAGTTACTATCGTGGTAGAAAGAAGCTCACCATAACCCACCACCTGATCATATACATAAGCCTGGTTGGTAGATTTATTGGTCTGTAAAAAAGAAGATAATGTTGTAATTAATGTTTGTATTTGACTGAAAACTGGAGCATTAAGATCTGTAAATATTTCCTTGGAAACAGACCAGTGATATGCCTTAATATCTTCTATTGCTTGTTTTACTTTTGCAGGTTCTTGAAAATAAGAGTTTACAACACCCTCTAAAGCATTGGTCATTTTGCCCATAGCCGAGACAACGATTACAAGATTGGTATGGCCTGTTTGCTGTAAAACAGTAGCTACATTTTTTACCCCCTGAGCATCTTTTACAGAAGCGCCTCCAAATTTAAATACATTCATAGTGTTACTCACAAAGCTATATTTTAAAATTAACTATTAGGGCTAATAAAATTAGACAATCCCTCTTGGTCAAATTGAGCTAAATACCAATCTTTTAATATTGTAGCTCCTGTTTTTTCGTAGAATTTTATGGCAGGGGTATTCCAACCAAGGACCACCCACTCTACTCTTTTAACATTAAAAGATGCTGCATACTCCATAACACTTTTATAAAGGGCCATACCAACACCCTGGCCTCGTTTAGACTCTTTCACAATTAAATCTTCTAGATGTACACTGCGTCCCTTCCAGGTGGAGAATCTAAAATAGCATAATGCCATCCCTACAATTTGACCCTCTAAAAGAGAAACAAAACAAGTAAAAAGCGGCTGGTTACCAAAACCTTCAGCAACAAGCGTGTCTATGTTAATCTGCACAGCATTTGGTTGCTTCTCAAACACGGCAAGTTCTTTAATAAGCTCGAGGACATCTGGCATATCTTCTTTCGTGGCTTTTCTTACAACAACACTCATTAGATCTAGTTTTGATACACAAATATCGGTTCAATTTCTTAAAAAATGCGATATTTGCACTAAATTCCTTGAACAACTCAATATGTCAAATAAAAATAAAACATTAGGAGAATTTATTATAGAAAACCAAACAGAATTTAAATACTCCTCTGGAGAGCTTTCTAGACTAATTAATTCTATCCGTTTAGCAGCAAAGGTGGTAAACCATGAAGTAAACAAAGCTGGTTTGGTTGACATTTTGGGGGCAGCAGGAGAAACAAATGTGCAAGGAGAGGATCAACAAAAACTAGATGTATACGCAAATGATGTGTTCATCAAAACATTGATTAACAGAGAAATTGTATGTGGTATTGCCAGTGAAGAAGAAGATGACTTTATAACCATTGTGGGGAGAAATGAAAAAAATGACAATAAATATATTGTTTTAATAGACCCCTTAGATGGATCTTCTAATATAGATGTAAACGTTTCTGTAGGTACTATTTTTTCTATCTACCGAAGAATCACCCCGGAGGGAAAACCTGTAACAATTGACGATTTTTTACAGCCTGGAAACAAACAAGTTGCGGCAGGATATATTGTATATGGCACCTCAACAATGATTGTATACTCTACAGGACATGGGGTAAATGGCTTTACGTTAAACCCGGCTATTGGAACCTATTATTTATCGCATCCTAACATGCAATTTCCAGAAAACGGAAGCATTTACTCTGTAAATGAAGGTAACTATGTGCATTTCCCACAGGGTGTAAAAGACTATATAAAATATTGCCAAAAAGAAGAAGATGACAGACCTTACACCTCAAGGTATATAGGGTCTTTGGTCTCAGATTTTCATAGAAATATGATTAAAGGAGGCATATACATGTACCCAAACACCTCCAAGGATCCAAACGGTAAATTACGTTTATTATATGAGTGCAACCCAATGGCCTATATTGCTGAACAATCTGGAGGTAAAGCCAGTGATGGGTATACAAGAATACTAGATATCAAACCCACAGAGCTACACCAACGAGTGCCTTTTTTCTGCGGAAGCAAAAATATGGTAACCAAGGCAGAAAGCTTTATGAAGTAACCATCTTAAAGTTTAAAGCGCATTTTCTTTAATATCTTTCACTACTTCTGGATTTAATAGGGTAGAAATATCTCCTAAATTATCGGTTTGTTTCTCGGCAATTTTACGCAAGATTCTGCGCATTATCTTTCCGCTTCTAGTTTTAGGCAAGCCCTGCGTGAATTGAATTTTATCAAGTTTTGCAATAGCTCCAATCTCTAGGGCAATCTTTGCATTTATTTCTTTGCGGAGTTGGTCTTGATTTGTAACATCGGTGGTTTTTAGGGTTACATATCCGTAAAGAGCGGTCCCTTTTATATCATGGGCAAATCCTACAACAGCGCTTTCTGCAACCAAAGGGTGTTGATTTATAGCATCCTCGATGGGGGCTGTGCCTAAATTATGACCAGAGACTATAATAACATCATCTACTCTTCCTGTAATTCTATAATTGCCTTCAGCATCCCGAAGTGCACCATCCCCCGTGAAATAAACGTTTTTAAAGGCAGAGAAATACGTTTGCTTATACCGCTGATGATTTCCGTAAATAGTGCGCGCCATAGAGGGCCACGGAAAGGTGATACATAGTTTTCCTTGCCCCTGAGGCGTTGTAATTTGTTGTCCTGTGTCATCCATCAGGGCCAGTTTAATACCAGGCAAAGGTAGGGTTGCGTAAGTAGGAATTGTTTTTGTAATTCCTGGCAATGAAGTAATCATAATACCACCCGTTTCTGTTTGCCACCAGGTATCTACAATGGGGGCTTTATTTTTACCTATATGATCATCATACCAATGCCACGCTTCTTCATTTATCGGTTCTCCAACTGTGCCAAGAACCTTTAAAGAAGATAGATCGTGTTTCTCTACTAGAGATAATGATTCTTTTGCCAGGGCTCTAATAGCTGTAGGAGCGGTATAAAACTGAGTGACTTTGTGTTTTGCAACTACCTCCCAAAAGCGTCCTGCATCTGGATAGGTAGGTACCCCTTCAAACATCAAAGAGGTAGCTCCGTTGGCCAAAGGGCCATACACAATGTAACTATGGCCTGTTACCCAGCCAATATCTGCAGTACACCAATACACATCTTTCTCTTGATACTGAAATACATTTTTAAATGAATAGGCGCTATACACCATATATCCAGCAGTTGTATGTACCATTCCTTTGGGTTTACCCGTAGATCCAGAGGTGTATAAAATAAATAAAGGATCTTCTGCATCCATAACCTCAGCCTGGCAAACACCAGAAGCGGCATCAAGTAGGGGTTGTATCCAATAGTCACGGTTCTTGTGAAGGGTAATTTCGGTTCCTATTCTTTTCACTACCAAAACACTCTGTACTGCCTCACAGCTTAAAAGTGCGGTATCAACAATAGATTTTAAATCTATTGTTTTGGCGCCCCTGTAAGACCCATCACTTGTTATAACCATTTTACAGTCGCAATCATTTATGCGTGTAGCCAAAGCAGCAGCAGAAAACCCAGCAAACACCACAGAATGAACAGCGCCAATTCTAGCACAGGCCAAAACGGCTATTGCCAACTCTGGAATCATGGGCAGATACAAACACACCCGATCTGCTTTTTGAATGCCTTTACTCTTTAGCACATTTGCCATTTTACAAACACGCTCATGAAGCTCTGTGTAACTAATAGCAACAGGCGGTTGGCCGGGATCATTGGGCTCAAAAAGCAAGGCTGTTTTTGATCCTCGAGTGGCCAAATGCCTATCTATACAATTTAAGGTAATGTTTAACTTAGCGCCTTTAAACCAGCTAACCGACGGAATCGATAAATCATGCTCTAACACGCTTTCCCAAGGGGCTATCCAGTCAAAATTTTCACGGGCAATAGTATCCCAAAAATCTTGCGGAGTGTTTGTTGCATCTTGGCAGGCCTGATTATATGCCTCTAAAGAATCAATATTATAATGGTTTTGCATGTAAAGATGTTTTAGAAACAGAAAGATACTTATTTTTTTAAATGCTACTGTTTTTAATTAAAAATAAGTCCCGTAACTTTAAAGCTATTAATTTGTATTAACAAACAGCACAACTCTTGAAAAAACTACTCCAGACTCTTAATATTGTATTTTTTATTGGGACTATTTACGTTAATTACGGCTCCAGTACGGGGATGTTTAACAACTCAACACAGGCTGCCATAAGCGGTAAATATCAAACTCTTTTCACACCTGCTAGTTACGGATTTTCTATATGGGGGGTTATTTATCTTTTACTTCTTGGTTTTGTTATATACCAGTCTAGAAGCCTTTTTGTTAAAGTAACTAATGATGCATTTGTAGAAAAAACAGGATGGTGGTTTATACTCAGTTGTATAGCAAACAGCCTTTGGTGTTACTTATTTGTTTGTGATCACATCCTGCTATCTACCTTTGTTATTTTCTTTATTTTATTCTGTTTGTTACAAATTGTAACGAGAAACAACATGAACCTTTTGGAGGCGCCACTTTCAAAAATTACTTTTTTGTGGTGGCCATTTATTATTTATAGTGGATGGCTAACGGTGGCCTGTATTGCTAATGTAACCATCTACCTTACAAAAGTTGGCTGGGATGGCTGGGGGATTTCCCCAGAGGCCTGGACCTTTACAATGATTGGCATTGCCACTTTTATAAATCTTGTTGTCACCTGGAGACGAAATATGCCCGAATTTGCCTTAGTTGGCGCTTGGGGTTTAGTAGCCATTGGAGTGGCAAACACAGGCAGTTATGAAGCTGTAAAACAAATGGCCTATCTATGTGCTGGGGTTTTACTTTTGAGCAGCAGTATACACGGTCTAAAAAATAGAGCCACCAACTCACTTGGTAAACTTCTTACAAAATCCTAAAAAAGAATTTTAATTGTTTAAATATATCTTAAGGGCCTTTGTAAGGATTTAACTTTGGTCTATTTTTGCATACTATGAGCAAAACACTTGTTCGCTCTCTCTTTAGAGAGTCTTCTGCACAGGCAGCATTAAAAACCCAGCTCACCGAGCAAACCAGGGATAACTGCGTGGTGTCGGGACTTGTTGGAAGTGCGCTTTCAATTTCAATTGCTGAACTTTTCAAGGAAACAGCGCTCCCTTTTCTACTAATATTAAATGACAAAGAACAAGCTGCATATCATCTCAATGATTTAGAAAACTTACTGGGAGATGAAAGTGTATTGTTCTATCCCGGAAGCTATAGAAGGCCTTATCAAATAGAACAGACAGACAACGCAAATGTTTTGCTTCGAAGTGAGGTGTTAAACCGTATCAATTCCAGAAAAAAACCAGCGCTTATTGTTACCTACCCCGAAGCGTTATTTGAGAAAGTAGTCACAAAAAAAGAACTAGAAAAAAACACCCTAAAAATTTCGGTTGGAGAAAACCTATCAATAGATTTTGTAAACGAAATATTATTTGAATACAATTTTAAAAGGGTAGATTTTGTGACAGAGCCTGGAGAGTTTTCTGTTCGTGGTGGTATTTTGGATGTATTTTCCTTTAGTAATGATGAGCCCTATAGGATTGAGTTTTTCGGAGATGAAATAGACTCCATAAGAACCTTTGATGTAGAAACACAACTCTCTCTTGAGCAGTTAAAAAAAGTGTTTGTCATCCCAAATGTAGAAAACAAACTAATGGAAGAAAACAGAGAGAGTTTTTTAAAATACATCTCTGGAAAGACAATAATTTGCCTTAAAGATCAAGAAATAGTAAACAGCGCTATAGACGCTCTTTTCACCAAAGCAACCCAAGCATATGATACGCTGCAAGGGGAGGTTAATAGAATTTCTCCTGAGCTGTTATTTTGCACCTCTGGGCTGTTAAAAAAACAATTTGAAGGGTTTAAAACAATAACCTTTGCTAGCAGTAATCCTCACGGGCTAAGAGAAAAAGCCGGTGATACACTGCCAGAGAATACCTCAAAGCTCATTGGCTTTAACACCAAGCCACAGCCCTCTTTTAACAAGCAGTTTGATTTACTGATTGAAAATCTAAATCAAAACACAGATAAGGGATATACCAATTATATTTTCTGTAGCAGCGACCAACAAGCCAAACGCTTTGAAGATATTTTTGCAGATGCTAAAGTGGCTGTAACACAATTTGAGACGGTTGTTTTTCCGCTTTATCAGGGGTTTATAGACCACCAGTGCAAACATGTTTGTTATACAGATCATCAAGTATTTGAACGCTACCACAAATTTAGCCTTAAAAACGGCTACGCTAAAAAACAAGCCATTACCCTAAAGGAATTAACCAACCTTGTGGTTGGTGATTATGTAACCCATATTGATCACGGAATAGGAAAATTTGGAGGGCTTCAAAAAATTGAAGTAGAAGGCAAACAACAAGAAGCCATTAAATTAATATATGGGGAGCGTGATATTTTATATCTAAGCATTCACTCATTACATAAAATTTCGAAATACAACGGTAAGGATGGCACCGTTCCAAAAATCTACAAATTAGGAAGTGCTGCCTGGAAAAAACTAAAACAAAAAACAAAAGCAAGAGTAAAACACATTGCTTTTAATTTAATAGAATTATACGCAAAAAGAAGGCTTCAAAAAGGATTTCAATATGATCCAGATAGCTATTTGCAACATGAGCTAGAATCCAGCTTTATATTTGAAGACACCCCAGATCAATCTACAGCAACTGCAGATGTAAAAGCAGATATGGAGAGTGAGCGCCCCATGGACCGTTTAATTTGTGGTGATGTTGGGTTTGGAAAAACAGAAGTTGCGGTTCGTGCAGCTTTTAAAGCCGTTGATAATGGTAAGCAGGTTGCCATTTTAGTGCCAACCACAATATTAGCATTTCAGCACTTTAAAACCTTTAGCGAAAGACTAGAAACCATGCCAGTAAAGGTAGATTACCTAAATCGCTTCAGAACGGCCAAGGAGCGTAAAGGTGTTTTAGAGAATTTAAAAAATGGAAGGTTAGATATTGTTATTGGTACCCATCAGCTAGTTAGTAAAGCTATCGAGTTTAAGGACCTTGGCCTGTTAATTATAGATGAAGAGCAAAAATTTGGGGTTGCCGTAAAAGACAAGCTTAAGACCATTAAAGAAAATGTAGACACCCTCACCCTAACGGCTACTCCAATTCCAAGAACGCTGCAGTTTTCACTTATGGCTGCCAGAGATTTGAGTGTTATTACTACACCACCACCCAACAGGCATCCTGTTGAGACAAACGTAATTCGCTTTGGAGAAGAAACCATTAGAGATGCCATCAGGTATGAAATATCTAGAGGAGGACAAACCTTCTTTGTACACAACCGCATAGAAAACATAAAAGAAGTTGCGGGTATGATACAGCGTTTGGTTCCAGATGCTAAAATAGGCATTGGCCACGGGCAATTGGAAGGTAAAAAACTAGAAGGGCTTATGCTCAAATTTATGAATAATGAATTTGATGTACTGGTGGCTACAACTATTATTGAAAGCGGGCTGGATGTATCAAATGCAAATACTATATTTATAAACAATGCAAATAACTTTGGCCTGAGTGATCTGCACCAAATGCGAGGGCGTGTGGGTAGAAGTAACAAAAAAGCATTCTGTTATTTTATTACACCTCCTTATTCTGCCATGACAGATGATGCCAGAAAAAGAATTACTGCCCTAGAGCAATTTAGCGATCTAGGGAGTGGAATTAACATTGCCATGAAAGATCTTGAAATTCGTGGAGCTGGAGATTTACTTGGCGGAGAGCAAAGTGGATTTATCAATGAAATTGGTTTTGAAACCTATCAAAAAATATTGGCAGAGGCTATAGAGGAGCTGAAAGAAAAGGAGTTTAAAGAGTTGTATGAAACCACCGATACAGAATTTAAAAACAGAGCCTTTGTAAAAGAAGTTACCATAGACACAGATTTTGAAATATTATTTCCCGATGATTATGTCAACAACATTACCGAGCGGTTAAACCTTTACACCAAACTTAACGAAATTAAAGATCAAGCTGGGTTGGAGGCATTTCAAAAAACCTTGGAGGACCGTTTCGGGGAGCTTCCCTCACAGGTAATTTCCTTATTTGATAGTGTGCGCATTAAATGGATTGCAATAAAAATGGGGATAGAGCGGGTGATTATTAAACAGGGCCGCTTTATTGGGTACTTTATCAGTGACCAACAAAGTGATTTTTATCAAACCCAAGGCTTTTCTAAAGTGCTAGACTTTGCACAAAACAATGCCTCAAATGTAAAAATTAAAGAAAAAAACACTCGGGGTGGGCTGCGTTTATTACTTACCATAGAAAACGTATCTTCTATTTCAAAAGTGCTGGACATGCTTGAAAATACTGGCTTATAAAACGTTTTTTATTTGTGTTTAAAAGTGATAAAATGCATCTTTAAAGTGCGTAATCTCTTGGGTTGATTTATTCTTAATGATGGCCAAAATATCAAACCTTGCCTCTAAGGGGATGTTGTTTGAAACCAAATACTGGTTTGCCGCCTTGAGAAGCAGTTTTATTTTCTCTGGGCTCACAAAAGATTGTGGGTCACCAAAAAAATTACTGTTTCTTGTTTTGACCTCAACAATTATAATTTGAGCCTCTTTTTTTGCAATGATGTCTATTTCTGCCTTTTGAAACCTCCAGTTTCTCTCTAAAATAACATAGTTGTTTTCTAGTAAATAACCTACTGCAAGAGATTCTCCCAGGCGGCCTAAATCGTTATGAGTTGCCATTATTTTATACTGCTAAAAATGGTGGCTATAAAAAGGGGAGTGTTGTAACTATAAAATTAGATAATAATATTTTAAAAACTACTCTAACTATAGCTTAAATGTACCTGTTTTTGTGTCACCTCAAAGGTTACTACTTTACCAAAAACTAGCGCTCTATTATCTTTAACATGCCCTGCAGGAAAATTAAAACTCACTGGATATTGATACTCTTGGACTGCCTCAAATATAATCTCAGGGGCTGTTTTTCCAAAACCAATGGTATTGTCTCGCATATCACTCATACCCCCCACGATAAGACCTGCAAGATTTTTAAGACGACCACTTCGTTTTAAATTTTGCATCATTCTGTCTATATGATATAACATTTCATCAAGATCTTCAATAAACAAAACTTTGTCTTTCCAATCTATCTGCGAGGGGCTGTCTAAAATACTATACAGCACAGACAAATTACCACCAACCAAGGTGCCCGTTGCCGTTCCAAATCTGCAAGGTAGCGAAGCGTCAAGGCTATAGGAAATATCAGGATTGTCTGCAAATAGCGCTTGTTGTAATGTGTCTCTAGAGGCTTTTGATCTCTTTTCTATCTCTAGACACATCTGCCCATGAATGGTAGGGATGTTAAACCTATTGATATGACTATGCAAGACCGTAACATCACTGTAGCCAATAATCCATTTTGGTTGTTGTGTAAACTGAGTGAAGTTTAACAAATCAACCATACGTATGGTGCCGTAACCTCCTCTGGCGCACCAAATAGCTTTTATGTTTGGATTGTCTAGAGCGTTTTGGAAATCTTGTGCGCGTAGGGAGTCATCTCCAGCGTATTGGTTTTTTTCTGTGCCAATTGTATTACCCAAATGCACTACCAAGCCCATTTGTTCTGCAAATAATATAGCCGGAGCTAGTTCTTTACTTGAAACTTTTCTAGCCGTAGAGACAATAGCTATAGTATCGCCTTTTTTTAGTTTTTTAGGGTGCTTTTGATGTGTTATATTCAAGTGTAAACTGTTATATATTAAACTTTTGAGTTATATTTATATTTGAAATTAAATCCTATTATAAAAGTACAAAGTATTTAATCACATTGGAGCAATAACAAACTATTTTTATGGAAGTCACAACCAATCCTCCTTGTAACACCGCGCTACTTGAGGAGTACATCCCTTCAGGGGAAAACCCTTGGACATCACAAAAAATAAAACACCTCTACAGGCGCCTAGCCTATGGTGTTAACTTGGCAGGTATAGATGCCACCCTACCTCTTACACCCGCTACTGTTGTAGATTCTATTATAGATACGGCCATCAATTTACCTCAGACAGCTGCGCCATCATGGGGGTATTTTAGCATTAGTGATTTTGCTGATTTTGATTTAGAAAATCCAGCAAATGTTAGTCAATGGTTTATCCAAACCGCAGGTGATACTATTGAAGGAGGACTAAGAGCTAGATTAACCATGTTTTGGATGAATCATTTTGTTACTGAGTTAGACAGCTACGGATCTTACGCTCCTTATATGTTTCAATATTACAACTTAATGCAAACACATGCCTTGGGTAATTTCAAAGAGTTTGTTAGAGCTGTTGGAGTTAATTCTACAATGCTTATTTACCTCAATGGGTTTGAAAACACTAGTAATAACCCAAACGAAAATTATGCTAGAGAGCTTTTTGAATTATTTACCTTAGGAGAAAACAACAACTACACTCAAGAGGACATCATACAAGCCTCTAGAGCATTAACAGGTTATAATCACTGGGATGACCCTGGCGCACAAATATATTTTGACCAAAGCACCTGGGATGAAAGCCCTAAAACAGTTTTTGGATCTGAGGAGTTTTATACCTATGATGAACTTATAGACACCCTGTTTGAACTCAGAGAAACAGAGATTGCCCAATTTATTTGCACCAAAATTTATAAATACTTTGTAAGCCATCAGTACGATGTCATTACACAAGAAGATATTATAAACCCATTAGCACAAACCCTCATTGATGCAAATTTTGAAATGGCACCAGTGCTTAGGCAGCTTTTCAAGAGCCAACATTTTTTTGATGATCGTGCACTGGGAATCGTTATTAAAAATCCTTATGATGTAGTCTTTAATTACATCAATGAAGGTAATTTCTTTTACAACGAACCTGTTTTAAATGGACTCGTGTATTACACTGGTGTTATAGGGCAAGAAATATACAGCCCCCCTGATGTTTCTGGTTGGCAGAGAGATCAAACCTGGATAAATACAGCAACCTTATTAGCAAGGTGGCAAATAATGGAGCTTTTTAATGGGTATCTATTTGATCTAGAATTACAATCACAGTTTGTTGATTTGGCAAGAGAACTCTCCAGTGATAGTAATGACCCATACGTAATAACAAAAGCCGTAGTAGATTTCTTTAACTCAAAAGAATTGTTTACCCAGGCAGATTATCAAGTAGCTACTAGTGTTTTAAAATGGGAGGTCCCTCAAAATTATTATGATGATGGTATTTGGAATCTAGACTATGAATCTGCACCATACCAGGTATATTTATTGCTTAACCACATAACAAAATTACCCGAATTTCAACTTAAATAAAACTTCTATGCCCAATAAAAATAAGCCTTGGAGTACAAAAAATAAAGCAGTAAAAAAAGCGCACGATCAAGAGCATGCTACTTGGAACCGTCGCTCTTTTATACAAGCCCTTGGGCTTGCTGGAGCAGGAAGCATGATGCTGGGAGGGACCAATGTAAGTGCAACAGTACCCTCACCTTTATCTGTAGCGCTGTCTGGGTCAGAGAATGATAATATTTTAGTCATCATACGTCTTAAGGGAGGAAATGATGGGCTTAATACGGTAGTGCCGCTTTATGATTATGACACCTATTCGAATTTACGTCCAACGATACGTCATCAAGAAAATGAACTTCTCTCGCTGAGTCCAGATTTTGCAATCCCTAACTACATGAACGCTTTAGAAGCTGTCTGGGGAGAGGGGAACATGAAAATAATTCACGGCGTTGGATATCCAGACCAAAACTTATCTCACTTTAGATCTAGTGATATATGGGCCACAGCTGATGCCATTAACATTGAACCTACTGGATGGTGGGGACGATACTTTGAAGACTTGTACCCAGATTATTTAATCAATCCGCCTGAGGTGCCACCTGCCATACAAATTGGAAGTGTTGGAAATCTTATTTTTGAAGGTGCTAGTTCAAATTACGCATTTTCTGTTGCCAACCCAGATCAATTAGCCAATATTGCACAAACAGGAGGGCTGCATGATGTGGTGAATCTTCCAGAGTGTGTGTATGGAGATCAGTTACTTTTTTTAAGGGCTCAAACCAACACAACTTTTACATATGCTGAGGTAATAAATGACGCATATACATCCTCTAGCAATGAAGCCTCATATATTCAAGGTACTTTGTCTGACCAACTAGCAATTATAGCTAGAATGATTAAAGGAGGGCTTGGCACAAAGGTTTATATGGTTTCTTTAGATGGTTTTGATACCCATGCAGATCAAGTAAATAAACAAAGAACCCTTCATGAAGACCTTGCAAACAGTATAAAGCACTTTTATGAAGACTTAGCAAGCGCAGGATATGATGACAAAGTGTTGGGCATGACAATTTCTGAGTTTGGAAGGCGTCCCTATGAAAATGGATCTAATGGTACAGATCATGGAGCTGCTTCTCCAACATTTCTTTTTGGAGCAGGACTTAACGGAAACGGGTTTGTGGGAGCCCATCCAGATATAGATGCTAGCGCATGGGATAATAACAATAATCTTGTGCCCTCCACAGATTTTAGAGATGTATACGCCAGTGTATTAACAGACTGGTTTTGTCTAGACCCAAGTATTGTAAATACAATTTTATTAAACGATACTTACCAAACACTTAATCTAGGGTTTAATTGCCAGGGTTTAAACACCTCAGATTTTGCAAATGTGAGCCGCTTTAGCCACGTTGCTACCTATAGAGATAACAGAACTTTTATTGAAATAAATATGCAAAATTCGGCCCATGTAGAAGTCAAACTAATTAACATCCTAGGGCAAGAGATGGTGACTCTTTGTAATGAAATTTTAACTCCGGGCAATCATATAATAGACGTAAAGGCTAGAGCCAATACAAGACTAGCCTATGGACAGTATATTTACAGGATTAATGCCCTAGGGCAATTTTACAGTAAGAGTATTTTAATCAAGTAATATCAATTTTTAAATTACGTGGCATCTGCTTATTAAAATGCTATTTTTGCAGCATAACCTTTTGCCAAAAAATATGAGTCAAGATCCAAAAAGATATACCATTACAGCTGCATTACCCTACACTAATGGCCCTGTGCATATTGGGCATTTAGCTGGTGTGTATATACCCGCAGATATTTACGCTCGTTTTCAACGCATGCAGGGAAAAGATGTAGCCTTTGTTTGTGGTAGTGATGAGCATGGAGTTCCTATAACTTTAAAGGCAAAAAAAGAAGGGATTACTCCCCAGCAGGTAGTTGATAAATACAACAGTATTATCAAACAATCTTTTGAAGATTTCGGAATTTCTTTTGACAACTATTCTCGTACAACGTCAAAAATACATCATGACACAGCTAGTGAGTTTTTTAAAAAACTACACAGTGAAGGAAAGTTTATAGAAGAGGTAACACAGCAACTATATGATGCAGATGCAAATCAATTTCTGGCAGATAGGTTTGTGGTGGGTACCTGCCCAAAATGCGGTAATGAGGAAAGTTATGGAGACCAATGTGAAAGCTGCGGCACCTCCCACAACGCAACAGATCTTATAAATCCAAAAAGTGCTATTACTGGCGCTGTACCTAGTTTAAAGGAAACTAAACATTGGTTTTTACCCCTAGATAAGTACGAGCCATTTTTAAAAGAATGGATTCTAGAAGAGCACAAAAAAGATTGGAAAACAAATGTCTATGGCCAGTGTAAATCCTGGATTGATGATGGTCTTCGCCCCAGGGCGGTTACACGTGATTTAGATTGGGGGATCCCCGTTCCTGCTCCAGATGCAGATGGTAAGGTACTATACGTGTGGTTTGATGCTCCTATTGGATATATCTCTGCAACTAAGCAGTGGGCAAAAAAACAAGGCAAAGATTGGGAGCCATATTGGAAAGACAAAGACACCAAATTATTACATTTCATAGGAAAAGATAATATTGTTTTTCATTGTATCATTTTCCCTAGCATGCTTAAGGCAGAAGGAAGTTACATCCTGCCAAACAATGTGCCTGCAAATGAGTTTTTAAATCTTGAGGGAAATAAAATTTCAACCTCAAAGAATTGGGCCGTTTGGCTGCATGAATACCTAGAAGATTTTCCAGACCAGCAAGATGTGTTGCGTTATGTACTAACATCAAATGCGCCAGAGACAAAAGACAATGACTTTACCTGGGCAGATTTTCAAGCAAGAAACAACAATGAACTTGTGGCCATCTTCGGAAACTTTATAAACCGTGTAACGGTATTAACTCATAAATACTATGACGGGATTACTCCAAGTGAGGGAATACTCTCGCAAATAGATATAAAAACCCTAGAAACAATAAGGGCATATCCTGCGGTTATTGAAAGCTCTATAGAGCGGTACCGCTTTAGAGAGGCGCAACAAGAGCTGATGAATGTTGCTCGTTTGGGTAATAAATACTTGGCAGATCAAGAGCCTTGGAAAACTATAAAAACAGATGAGCAGCGCACCAAAACAGTTATGTTTGTTGCCCTTCAAATAGCCAGTGCGCTAGCCATTTTAAGTGAGCCATTTTTACCTCATACTTCAAGAAAATTAAAAGAAATGCTCCGTATTAATTCCAGAGAAACTCAAAATAGTTTGCAATGGAGTGATGTAGCTACTAAGCAAATACTTATAGCCCCTGGACATACCATTAATACAAACGAACTTCTTTTTAGCAAAATAGAGGATTCACAAATACAAGCACAAATGGATAAGCTAACTGCTAGTAAATTAGCAAATGAAATTGCTGAAAAAGTAACAACGCCGCAAAAAGACACCTGCACTTTTGAAGATTTTACAAAATTAGATATGCGTGTTGGAACTATTATTGAAGCAGAAAAAATGCCAAAAGCTAAAAAGTTATTGGTATTAAAGGTAGATACAGGACTGGATGTACGCACCATTGTCTCTGGGATTGCAGAGAGTTTCACGCCCCAAGAAATTATAGGAAAGAGGGTGACGGTTTTGGTAAATCTAGCACCAAGAGCGTTGAGAGGGGTAGAAAGCCAAGGTATGATTTTAATGACCCAAATGCCAGACGGAACACTAGTTTTTGTAAATCCAGATACTGCAGGAGTAAGCAATGGAGATAGCATTGCATAATGATGCTTAAAATTGCGAATCACCCTATTTATACCTATTCGCTTCCTCAGGGACACCGGTTTCCTATGGTTAAATATGAACTGCTTCCTAGGGTATTGCTTGAGGATTCGATTTGCACTCCAGATAATTTTTTTGAGCCCCAAAGAGTACCGCCAGCACTTATTTTAAAAGCCCATGGGGAAAATTACTATAATAAATTAGTAAATCTATCTCTTGATAGAAAAGAGATCAGGAAAATAGGGTTTCCATTAAGACAAGAATTGGTGGACAGAAGTCATTATATCATTGGGGGCACCATACAAGGGTGTGAGTTTGCGCTGCAAAACGGTGTTGGCATGAATATAGCCGGAGGCACACATCATGCTTTTAAAGACCATGGAGAGGCCTTTTGCCTTCTAAATGACCAAGCCATAGCTGCACATTATTTGTTAGATACCCAAAAAGCCTCAAAAATACTTATTATAGACCTTGATGTGCATCAAGGAAATGGAACAGCAATGCTGTTTAAAGACAATCCACATGTGTTTACATTTTCTATGCATGGGGCCAAAAACTATCCTTTTAAAAAACAAAGAAGTGATTTGGATATTGGTCTAGAAAACGATACCCAAGACGCTTTATATTTGGAGATTTTAAAAAACACATTGCCTAAACTAGTAACAAAAGTAAAGCCAGATTTTATATTTTACTTAAGTGGTGTAGATATTTTGGCAAGTGATAAATTAGGCAAATTAGGGTGTTCTCTAGAGGGGTGTATGCAAAGAGATCGTTTTGTTTTTGAAAGCTGTAAACAGGCAAACATTCCTGTTCAAGTAAGTATGGGTGGCGGGTATTCTAAAGACATTGATGTTATTTTGGAGGCGCACAAAAACACCTTCAAGGCGGCGCAAGAGGTCTTTTTCAATAAAATCTTTTAGATCTTTTTTATAAAATCTTTTAGAGAGTGCCCTTTAGGAATTTCCATCTTTTTTCTAAGATTATAGCGGTAGTTATCTACAGATGCCGCACTAATCCCTAATTGCAATGCAATTTGTTTTGAGGGCTGTCCTAAACGCAACATGGTAGCGACCTTTTTTTCCTTCTCGTTTAAATTAGAATACAATTGGTCTATTTTGGCTCTAAAGGAATCATTGGTTTCGTTAACCTGTTGGTAGAGTTGTATTTTCTCTTTATTTTGATCAATATCATTATTGATGAAATGTATGGTGTCTTTAACAACAGCTTTGTGAGTATCATTAATAACCTTTACTTCTTTTAATTTTAGTTTGATTTTCTCTAGCAATTCATTTTTTTCTGAAATATGAATAGCAAAATCTGTAATCTGTTTGTTTTTAAAAATTACCTGAGCATCGAGGGCTTCTTGTTTTATGGAGAGTACTTCTTGTTTAGCTATTAAATTTTCTCTTTTAATGGTATTTAATTTTTTTTGGCGGTAAAAAGAAATAAGGAAAAACAATAAAATTAGACCTAAAACACCAAAAGTAAAATAGGTTTTATCTCTAGATAGTTTTTGTTCTGCTTTTGATACTTGCAATTGTGCGTTTTTGGATTCTAGCTTGGCAGATAATTCATTATAATTAAACTCAGACTGAATTACATTAAACTTATTTTTTTGTAAAATAGCGCGCAAACTATCCTTTATTCTATAGTGTTGTTGTAAGGATAGAAAAGCATTTTTTGGGTCCTTGTTTAACGTGTAAAGCTCAGATAATTCTTTATAAAGGTCTTTTTTTGATTCCTGAAATGAAGAAATTTCTTCATTTTTTAGAATGGTTTGTAATTCTAAAATTCCTAAGCCTAGTTGCTTTTTTTGTTTATAAATTTTGGCTTGTTGGCTTGCAATGGAGATGCGGTGAGATAGATTTTCAGAAATGGAGGCTTGTATCCTGGCACTATCTAGATATTTTTCAGCAAGGGTAAAGGTATTTTTGTTGGTATAAGCCTTGCTTAAAAAAGTATATCCTTCTGCCAATATATAGGCTATGCTGTCTTTTTTGTCTAGCTGTAAGAGCGTGTCATAAATTGGTATTGCCAAATCAGGCTTGTCTTGTTTTAAGTAAATTTCCGCCCTGTATTTGTCTAAGAAGTGAATGCCCTGAACATTTTCAACTTTAGCGTACATGGTTTGAGCGCTATCAATATACTTCTGGGCAAGTGAGTATTGTTTTTCATCAAAATAATGAGCAAACATAAACTCATAAGATTCTCCAGTCTCCCAGTAGGCGTCTATAGACTTTGATATTATAAGTGCCTTTTTTATACATTCTAGGGCTGTTTCATTATTTTTTATAGAAGAATATATTGCAGCCAAGTGAGTATAGTTTTCTGCTAAATATGTTTTGGTTTGAATGTCTTGATCATCTTTTAATAAAAATTTATTGGCCTTTAAAAAGCTTTCCAAAGACAAATCAAAACGTTCTAGATAATTATAAGCAAGCCCCCTGTTTGTGTGGGCGTATGCAATCCCTGCTAGGTGTTTTTGATTAGCGGCAGAACCATATTGAAGGGCGCTATCTGCATACTTCAATGTGTTTAAATCATTTTCAAGGTATTTTTCTAGCACAGAAAATCTGTTATATGCTCTGATGATGTTAAAGCTGTCTTTTGCAACTTTACTCAGTTCTAGCGCTTTTCTCAGATAAAAAACAGCGCTATCTTCAGATTTTGTCACATAATCAAAACCAACAATTAGAAGATGATCAATCTGTGTAGCTATAGGTAGTCCTTTAGTTTGTAGTTGGTTTTTTATATCCTCTAATGTGATATCAGGGGCTTGTTGCTGGTCATTTTGAGCATGCAAAATACCCGTAAGAAAAAATAAGATAAACCAAATGTTCTTTATCATAGCACTATCAAAAATAAACTAAACAATCAAAATTAGTGGCATTATTGAGAGCAAACTAGTTCATATTTTTCTCATACTCTAGATGAAAAACCATAATTTAACTATAATTTTATAGTGCAAATGTATTTAATCTTGTTAGAGGGAAATTAAAATTACAATTGCTATGAAAAAGAACGAAAGCCATTATTTTTAATAATGGCTTTTTTTATGACCACTCAAGAGGTTTGTTTTTTCAAATACAATCCCAATTTTATTTTATGGTAGGGTATTTTCTGATCAAAATACTCAAAATAAGCTTTAACACTATCTGGGTTTTCCAGCACCTCCCTTGCTGCCTGAATCTTTAAAATCTCTGCAGTAGTTATAAATTGATGCAAATCTAAAGGGGTGCCTAATTCATTTATTTTTATCAGATGCGTATACACGGTGTTGTCGGTAATACCTCTTTTGTGGGCAATTTGGGCTACAGACAATCCCTCTAGAAACAAATTATAACTTTTTTGGTGGGTGGGTAATTTTGTGGCCTTGCCCTCTTGGTGCTTTGCAATTATTTTAATAAAAGCAGGTGCATATTTTTCAAGTTTGGCTTTTCCTACACCACTTATTTTAGAGAACCCTTCCATGGTGGTTGGCTTTTTTTGCTCCATATCTTTAAGACTGGCATCGCTAAAAATAACATAGGCTGGCACGCCCATGTCTTTTGCATAAATAGCCCGAAGAACTCTTAACTTTTCAAATAATTCTTTTGTTTTAACAGCACTAGTTTCTTTAACCTCTTTTGTTTTAGCCTGCTGCTTAGACAAGGTTGCTAGTTTAATTTGCTTCCCTTCAAACAAAATCTGTTTTGCTTGGCTAGTTAAAAGCAATCTACCCCCTTGATGAAACCAAATTTCTAGTACTCCTTGATTGAGCAGCTGTATAATATATTGTTGTAGATCTCTCCAAGAGATGTCTTTTGCAGCTCCAAATGTTTTGATGTGTTGGTATCCCTTTTCAAAAACTTGCTGGTTGTTAGACCCGCGCAATACATCTATGACAAGACCTATAGCTTCTTTTTCTTGAAGTCTAACTACCGCTGAACATATTTTTTGGGCGATGAGTGTCCCATCAAAATAGGTTGGAGGGTTTTTACAAATATCACAATTACCACAATCCTGTGTTATAAATTCGCCAAAGTAGTTGAGAAGCGCTTTACGTCTGCAACTCAGTGCTTCTGCAAATTGCTGCATGCGTTCTAACTTGGCTATTTGTATTTCTTGAGTTTGTGTGCCCAGAGCAAACTTTTGCAGTTGCATGACATCTGCATAGCTATAAAATAAAAGTGCATGTGCTTTTAAACCATCACGGCCACCACGGCCAATTTCTTGGTAATAGCCCTCAATGTTTTTAGGCATATTGTAATGTATTACCCAGCGTACATTACTTTTATCTATACCCATTCCAAAGGCAACTGTGGCTACAATAATGGGTGTCCTGTCGTTTACAAAATCTTCCTGAATGCTGCTTCTAAGCTCTGGTGTTAAACCTGCATGATAGGCTTTGGCATCATAGCCCTTTGCTTTTAATTTTGTGGCAAGTGTTTCGGTGTTTTTTCTGCTCAAACAATAAATGATTCCACTTTGTAGCCCGCGAGAACCTAAAAACTTAAAAATTTGCTGTAAACGCTGCTGTCCCGGTCTTACGTCTAGATACAAATTAGGCCTGTCAAAGCTTGAGATAAATTTAGTGGCATCGGGCACTGCCAACTGCTTAACAATATCTTGCTGGGTTGCCTTATCTGCAGTTGCTGTTAAGGCTATAATGGGAGCTTCAGGAAACTCTAATTTCAAACGCTTTAATTGAGTGTAGGCGGGTCTAAAATCATGACCCCAAGAAGAAATACAATGCGCCTCATCTACAGCAATTAAACTGATAATGCTTTTCTCTAGATAGTTTGCTATTCCCCAAATACTCTCGGGAGCTACATAGAGTAATTTTAAAGTGCCAGCCATTAGACTTTCTAAAATATGTTCTTGGGTTTGTTGGTCTTGAGAACTATTGTAAAAAGCAGCAGAAACACCATTACTCTGCAGGGCATCTACTTGATCTTTCATAAGGGCAATAAGGGGAGATATTACAATAGCTACACCTTGATGAGCCAATGCTGGTAATTGGTAGCATAAACTTTTACCGCCTCCTGTTGGCATAATAGCCAGGGTATCTTTGCCAGACAAAACATGCTGGATAATCTCTAATTGGTTGGGTCTAAAACTGTCATATCCAAAGTGTGTTTTAAGCAGCCAATAGATATCGGGGTTTTGAGAGGTTGTTTGATTTTGCTTCATGAATAAGTAAAGGCCGTTTTATTTGTAAAGTTAGGCTAATCTTACCTTACATAAATAATCAATGCTATGGTTTTCTAAATTTAATAATGCATCCTATATTCAAATTAATTTAACAAGCCTTACATGAATAGTTTTCTCAATAACATGACCAATTATTGAAATAATTTGACCTAAATTTAAACTCTTTTGATCGTGCATATATTCATAGGTACATTTATATTTTTATAAATATCAAATAGTAAAAAAATCCAAAGCAATTTTGCTTTGGATTTTCTAAGTATAGCAATTTCTCAATTACTTATTTCCCAACATCAAAAGTTCATTACACAACACCTCTGTAATATATCGCTTCTCTCCTGCGTCTGTCTCCCACATGCGGTTAGTGAGTTTTCCTTCTATAGCAATTTCTTGTCCTTTTTTTACATAGCTTTCTACAACAGTAACTAGCCCTCCCTTTACCACTATATTATGCCAATAAGCGCGTTCTACTTTTTGTCCTTCTTTGTCTTTGTAGCTATCATCTGTAGCGAGACTAAACTTGGCCATCTTATTGCCATCATTAAAGGTTACAATTTCAGGCTCTTGACCTAATCTTCCAATCAACTGTACTTTGTTTCTAAGTGCGTTCATAATTATTAATTTTTAAATATTAAACAGTTAAGTTTTCCAGAAACCGCTCTGGCAACGTCTATCGATATATTCGACACTGCAAACATAAAAGCAATTGCAAGTTGGAGTCGGTATCTAACTATTTGCTTTCGTTTGCAATTACTTGTAACTATTTGTTGTCTTTTAATATCCTGAAAACAAGTTATTTAACAATAAAAACTAATTGATAAAAAATAAAAGATTTATGTAATTAACACTGAGAAAATAAAAATAGTCCTGGTTGGATTGCTGTTATTTAGAACTAATTGAACCCTTTTTTTAAAATGTATAGGTAGCGGCAACTATAAGGTTTCTTCCTGGGGCAGAAAGGCCGCTACTGTAAGGTCTGTAACGCTTGTCTGTAATATTCTCAAGGGTCGCGTTTAATTGAAGTGATTTAGAGTACTTGTATTGTGCTGAAAAATTAAGTGTATACCATTTGGGGGCATACGGATTTCCATTTTGATCTGCAGCATACAAAAACGCATTGTTTTGTTGACTTGGCGCTAAATCTTCAAAATCAAACTGGCCATTATACTCTGCAAAAGCAGCTAGAGTGAGCTTTGCTTTATTATAGATAAGGCGGGTGTTTCCATAGGCAGGCGCTGCGTGGCGAAGAGCCTCTTTAGTTCCTTGTTGATCCTGTGCAAAGCCTTTGGTGATATTGTATTGAGAGCTAAGTTTCAGCTCTTTTGAAAAAGCAATGGCTATACCTGCTTCAAAACCATAGACCTGTGCCCTAGAGGCATTTTGAATGGCTTGAATGGTGCTTAATTCTCCTTGGTATAGAATTTGCGATTCTCCATCAAGAGAAAAATCTCTTCTAATCAAAGCATCTTCTAAGATGGTATAAAACCCTGCAAAATCAAATTTTACAACTGAATCAAAGTTTAGGCTAACACCTATATCTGCATTATATGCATACTCTGGTTTTAAATCTGGGTTGGGCACCACAACACTCCCTGGCTCACTGTCAAAGACTTTTCCAACATCGTCAATATTTGGTGCTCTAAAGGCAGTTCCTAGGTTTAAACGCCATCCTAAGGTTTTATTTGGGTTCCAAGTAACTCCAGCAGTTCCTGTAAGGGCGCCAGTATTAATTGTAGCCTCGGTAAAAGGAAGGTCAAACAAGCTAGTATCAAACTGGGCATCAATAATAATATGACTATACCTAAGACCCCCTATAAATGAAATGTTTTTTGCCAATGCAAATTGACTACTCATATACCCAGCCAAGGATTGCCATGAAGAGCCGTCTGGATATCTAGAAACATCTGTTTGTGAAATTCCTGTAACTATGTCTGATTTAAGGCCCCTAGAACCAACTTTGTTAAAAATATACTCTATACCATAGTTCAACTTTGCTTTTTTAATCTTTTTTTCAAAATCCCAAGCCGTGGTATACGCCGCTACTTTTTCTTGTGTCTCATACAAAAAAGAATCTCCAAAATCTCTATCACTTCTACCCTCTTTAAAGTGCTGAAAGGAAAGTGTAAAAGCACTCTCATCAAACAAGGTGTTTGTATCTGGGGTGTTTTGTATTTGCAAATTTCCAGAAACCCATTGTTGCGGAGTATAGTCCCAAACTGCAGACTCCAACGCACCATTGGTGTCTCTTATAAGCCTATCATACCTTGGGTAATCGCTGGTGGTTGTATAAAACAAGCCCAGGTCAAAATTCCAGTTATTGTTTGGCATGTAACGCACCTTTTGCATTGTATTTATTTGAGAGTACGCTGTTGGGCGTTGTATTTTAGGGTCTTGATTTTGTACAACGGTATCAATACCATTAATGGTTTCTATATATTGGTTGCGCAGATAATCATCTGGGCCATGACTACCCATACGTAAGTTGTCAAAATCACTATAGGTTACACTAGTTAAAAAAGCCCACTTTTTGGCGCCTATATTAAAATCAAAATGTCCTGTTTTCTCTTTATTGGCCGTAGCGTAACGCACTGTTGAGTTTCCAGAAAAAGAGTAGCCTTCTTTAAAGGAGAATTTAGGCTTTTTTGTGTAGAAATTCATCACCCCTCCAACAGCATCACTACCATACACCACAGATCCTGGTCCCAAAATCACCTCTGAGCGTGCTACCGCAAAAGGGTCTATAGAAATGATGTTTTGCACATTTCCACCCCTAAAAATAGCAGTATTAAAACGCACACCATCCACAGCAATTAAAAGTCTATTTGTAGAGAACCCTCTTATTATGGGACTCCCGCCACCCAATTGGCTTTTTTGAACATATACTTGGCCACTGCTTTGTAGTAAATCTGCGGCAGTTTGAGGATTTCTAAAAAGCACATCCTCGCTGGTTACAGACACAATTTGTTGTGGAATATCTCTCTTTTTTTGTCCAAATTTTGACACAGATAAAACTACCTCATCAAGACTACTGGCATCTGTAATTAAAAATACTTTGCTATTAGCTTTTACTATTTTAGATTTGGTTTGCGAAAGAGGGGTATGAGCTATGTGCTGAAATGTAATTACCTCATCTTGGTTAAAAGAGGATATATCAGCAAAGCCGTCAAAATTTGTAACAGCGCTTTTGCTTTTATCTTCATTAAACACTGCCACGCCTAGGATTGGATCCTTGGTTTGTTGAGAAAGTACTTGTATTTTTTGAGCAATTGCTGCTTGAAAGCAAAAGAAAATAGCAAGAAATGCTAATACGTGTTTCATTAATTAAACAGTTGTTGAAGTACCGCCAAGGACTTCGGTTTTTTATACCCGTGCAAATGTAATTGATAATACTCCAACACCAAATCAAGTACGCCCATTCTTTGGTTTTTTGACAGCTTTACAGAGCAAATAGCATCAAAATGTATGCCGAAGAACTGTTTTAATGCCTCAACCCGCTGACCTGTTTCACAGTAGATAGAGAAATCTTCTTTCTCAAAGGTACCCTCTGAAAGATTAAAATATGGCAAATGAGCTGCAGAGGTATCTGGATAAAAGCCTAAGTATGCTGTAAGTTTTAATAAAAATAAGGTGTGGAAATTGGCAATATCCTCATGGTGGTCTAGCCACTGAAAAGAAGCCTCTAAAAACAGGTATAGTCCCTGGTTTGCTTCTTCCTCTATAATCGAGTTTTTTAACATCTCAGACAAAAACATCACCAAAGAGGACTTTACAATATCTGTATGTAAGGTAGTGTAAGGATGCAATACCTTAACCTCCTTTATAGACTCTAGGGTTCCTTTGTTTTTGTGATTTGCTACGATCTCTAATTGGGTAAGGGGCTGAAAATAAGAGGGCTTTAACCTCCCTTTTCTAGATTTAAGTATGCCGCGCAGTAAGTAGGTTTTAAGCCCGCTACTTTCTGTGAAACAAGTTACGATAAGGTCTGCTTCTGCATACTTTATGGAAGAAAAGACAATTGCTTTTGTAGTTTCAACCATCAGCGAATAATCATTATTTTTTTAATTTTTGTTTCTAGGGCATCTTCTGTAGTAATTAAAACGAAGTACACTCCTGAGGCTACTTTATACTTACCAAAGGCTGTTGTGTCCCAAGTGATACTTCCTCCTTGACTTGTTTGCTGAAAGACTAAATTTCCTTCTAAATCTGTAATTTTTACATTGGCCCTTGCCGTCAAACCATCTATAGTGACAGCACCTTGGTACTGAGGTCTTACCGGATTTGGAAAAACAAAAACATCTTCTAGAGTATCTCTTGGGGCCGTAGAAGTCCCTTTATAAGAAACCAAACCATTAATGGTAGCAAAATAAACTTCTCCAGTAAAAGGGTCTATAGCTATATCTTGAACATTATCTGAGGGTAGTGGAGAGTTCTCTGAGGTAAATCTCAACAATGTTTGTTGCCCATTAGCACTTAAATAAAACACCCCAGAGCTTGCTGTTGCAATCCATTTATTATTAGATCCATCTACTTCTATATCTGTAATGGTTTGCTCAAATAGCAATTCTTGGCCCACTCCTTCATCATCGGCAAAAATAATTGCACTGGCAGAGACATCTGCTGTATTGCTAAAAAAAGTGCCTGGGTTAAACAACACGCGAAGGCCTCTTAGTGTCCCTATCCATAACCTATTTTGAGCATCAAAAGCAAGCGCTCTAATATCTGTAGAAGGCAAGCCTCCACCTGTATCATCTGCGCCAATGGCTCTAAATTGATTAGTTGTAGGGTTAAAAGCAGCCAATCCTGTTTGTACAGGGCTAAAAAACACAAAACCCTCTCTGCTAATTGCCAATTTGCTATAAGCCAACTCATCTCTACCTCCCGAGATATTACTTACATCAAAAGATTGAAATTGGCCATTTGGAGAAAGTCTTAAAAGAGCATTATCGGTTAGAGATTGTAATACCCAAAGATTTCCATTTCTGTCAAAATCTGAGCCGTATAAACGTATTCCTGCATTATTTCCACCAAAAACAGGATTTTCTAGAGCAGAATTAGTATCGTCATATAAAATTATGGGTACTTGATTCTCTACCTTTAAAAGACCGCTTAAAAAGGAAGAAAAATAAACAGTTTCGGGGTTTTGATCGTCAATGCTAATGTTAACAATATCGTTAACAGCACTAACACCAAGACTTGTGGTTATTTCATCATGAGAGATATTGGTCCAAGTGCCATCTTTTAAATTACTAACTCCCTTAGTATCTAGAGGAAAGGGATTAAAAAAAACATTAACGGCTCCAAAACTAACCCATAGCTGTCCGGCGGTAGCGTCCAATGCAAAAGGAGTGTTTAATAAAGGGCCATCTGGCAAAATTTGTGTTACTTGGCTTGTGTTATAGGGTACTTTGAGAAGTCCTTTAAGAGAGCTGCCCAAATAAAAGATGTCATTAAAACTATATCCTGTTTGCAGAGTGTAATTAAAATCTGGCAGACTTTCTATTGATGCTTTTAAAATAAACCCTTGGTCATAGGCCTCAATGCTTGTAGCTGTGCTTATGGTTAGTACTGCATTATTTACCTTAAAATCCCTAATAGGACTAGAGAAAGTGGCTACTTGCTGTAATGTATTACCCGCATTTATTCTATAAATTGTATTATTGTTGTCAGCAATTAACACGCGGGTTCCAAGTGTTTGTACTGCAATGTAATTTCCTTGTGTAACTAGTTCCCACTCTTGAAAATCAATAATATTGTCGTTGTTTAAAATAGCGCGCCGAATTCCTCCCTCTGTAGAAGCAGCATAAATATATGGAGCTAAAATTGTAGTCTGAGAGATGTTTATTTGAGAACCAAAATCACCGATAAAATAACTATCTCTAAACTCCAATCGCTCCAAGTCATAGACAGAGACACCAAATTGTGCAGAAATATATATTTTACCGTCATGCTCTGTAAAATGATTGATGCGTTTTTTATTGGGTGGTATGTTTTGTTTGTCTCTAATGTCTACCACTTTCAGTACTTCATTTTCTTGACCAATGGTAACCACCTCTATGAGTCCGTCTTGATAACCAATAATTAGTAGATTTGTCTGGCTACTGTAGTGTATGGTTGTTATAGGTTCTCCTGCAAGACCCTGAACACTTGATAGCGTTGTGATTTCTTCTGTAGAAAGATCGTAAATAAATATAGCGTTATCCGTGCCTACAAAGATGCGGTCATCACCCTGTGAAATGTCTTTAACCGAAACATAAGAGAAGTAATCTTCCCAAAGGTTTTCGAAATTTTGTGCTATAGCAAAAGGGGCTACACATAACAAAAAGACCAATAAAATACGTTTCATAACATCTGTTTTCTAAAAGTAACCCAACTCTTTTGTAATATATGATTATAAGTATAACAACCCCTTTGGGTAATTATTGTGATTTAAAAAAGGTTGCCCGTAAGAGCAACCTTTATATACTATACTAGTTTGCACTAAAGATTAAACAACTCCTTGAGCCATCATGGCTTCTGCCACTTTTACAAAGCCAGCAATGTTTGCTCCCTTTACGTAGTCTACATAGCCATCACCATCTTTTCCGTACTGCACACATGCCCCATGGATATCAATCATGATATTATAAAGTTTCTGGTCAACCTCTGCTCTTGTCCAGCTTAAACGTAAAGAGTTTTGAGACATTTCAAGACCAGATGTTGCTACTCCACCTGCATTAGAAGCCTTTCCTGGCGCAAATAATATTTTTGCGTTTGTAAAAACTTCAATAGCATCTGGTGTTGTAGGCATATTAGCGCCCTCACTTACACAGATACATCCATTGGCAACTAATGTTTTTGCTTCTTGCTGGTTCAACTCATTTTGAGTGGCACATGGCAAGGCAATATCACATTTAATTCCCCAAGGTCTTTGACCAGATGTGTATGTTGCACTTGGGTATTTTTCAACGTACTGACTGATACGACCTCTTTTTACATTTTTTAGCTCCATTATAAAAGCTAATTTCTCTTGATTGATTCCTTCAGAATCATAGATAAATCCTCCAGAATCAGACATGGTAACCACCTTAGCCCCGAACTCCAAAGCTTTCTCTGCTGCATATTGAGCTACATTTCCAGATCCAGAAATAACAACTGTCTTTCCATTAAAGCTCTCTCCAATGGTTTCTAACATGTTTTTTGCAAAGTATACGTTTCCATATCCTGTTGCCTCTGGGCGTATTAACGAACCACCGTACTCACGGCCTTTCCCTGTTAATACTCCTGTAAATTCATTTCTGAGTCTCTTATATTGGCCGTACATATATCCTATCTCACGCCCGCCAACACCGATGTCTCCAGCTGGCACATCTGTGTTTGGTCCAATATGACGTGATAATTCTGTCATAAAACTTTGACAAAAACGCATCACCTCTGCGTCTGTTTTTCCTTTTGGATTAAAGTTACTTCCTCCTTTACCACCTCCCATTGGAAGTGTTGTTAAACTGTTTTTGAACAATTGTTCGAACCCTAAAAATTTCAGGATACTCAAATTCACAGATGGATGAAAACGAAGTCCACCTTTGTAAGGACCAATGGCAGAGTTGTACTCTACACGATATCCTTTGTTTACGTGAATTTCGCCACTATCATCAGTCCAAGGAACACGAAACATAATGGTGCGCTCTGGTTCTACCATGCGTTCCAATAATTTTCGGCCCTGGTATCTTTCATTACTTTCAATAAATGGAATTACCGCTTCGGCAACTTCAGTCACTGCTTGTAAAAATTCTGGCTCGTTTGGGTTTAATTGTTCAACACTTGCAATAAAGTCTTTGATACTTTGCTTCATAGTATGCGTTCTTAAATTTGTTTTGTACTAATTAAAGTACGTTAATTGTTGTTTTTTGTTGGTGCTATCCTCTGTGATATTTACAATATAACATTACAAAGAATAACCACTGAATAAGGGTACTAATTCTTATTGAGCATGCCCAGTTTAACTAGCTTGTATCTAGCATACAAACATCGTCTATACTAAGACAGGGCAAATATACGAGATATGAAATAATTTTAGGTTTTAAATTTATACAATCCCTTAAATATAGCTTTTATATTTACTTCTGAAATCGCTTTTATTGAATATTCTAGATATGGATCCTGTTATCTGTTTTGGGCAGAATTGTTTACATTTACAGCCATCATAAAAAATTAAAAAATGGAAGATTCACCAAAGTTTGCTGTATTTGGAGGTGGTAGTTGGGCAACTGCGATTGTGAAAATGCTATGTGAAAATCTTGATCAAGTTGGATGGTACATGCGTAATGTTGATGCCATTAAACACATAAAAAAAGAACAGCACAACCCTAACTACCTTAGCGCTGTTGAATTTAATACCAATAAATTAAAACTTAGCAACGATATCAACGAAATGGTAGAATATGCAGACTACCTTGTTTTTGTTATTCCTTCTGCGTTTATACACCAAGAATTAGAAAAATTAAAGGCCTCCCTTGATGGGAAGGTTATTATATCTGCCATAAAGGGTATCGTGCCAGAAAGCAGTTTGATTGTTGGAGAACACTTTAACACCTACCTAAACGTTGCTTTTGATGATATCGGGGTAATATCTGGCCCTTGTCATGCAGAAGAAGTAGCCCTTGAGCGTTTGTCTTATCTTACCATTGCGTGTGCAGATGACACAAAAGCAGCTATAGTTTCCAATCATCTAAGTTGTGACTACATAAAATGTAAGATAAGTGATGATGTTATAGGAACAGAGTATGCCGCAATGCTCAAAAATATTTATGCAATTGCTGCCGGTATTGCTCATGGGTTAGGTTATGGAGATAATTTCCAGAGTGTACTGATGAGTAACGCCATTAGAGAAATGAAACGCTATGTAAAAAAGGTTCATAAAATGAAACGTGATATTAATGGCTCAGCTTATTTGGGAGACTTGTTGGTAACAGGATATTCTGTTTTTAGTAGAAATAGAATGTTTGGAAACATGATTGGTAAAGGATATACTGTAAAGAGCGCCCAGCTGGAAATGAGCATGGTGGCAGAAGGATATTATGCAACAAAAAGCGCATATATTTTAAATAATAACAAAACAGAAAACAAGGCAAAAACACCAATCATTAATGCTATCTATGGCATATTATATGAAAACAAAGAGCCTAAAAAAGTCTTTAAAAAACTTACAGATAAATTAAGTTAACTCCTGCTTGCTATAAAAATCCTCTCCCTACTATAGCGCAAGTATTCCTTTTTGAGGCATCACCGGGATAGTTGTCATTTTATTTCCTTGGATGGTATTTCTAGGAAACTCAAAGCGTTTGTCATACATCTTATTTTCAAGAAAATAAGTGATGGTGAAAAAATTGTCTAAGCCAAATACGCTCTCGTCTATATATTCGATTTTTGCAAACCCCTTGGCAGGTATGATTTGTACGGTTTTGCGCATTGCGGCCGTCATTTTCTTTTCTGTGTACCCCTGTGCTATAATCAAGACGGTTTCAATTGGAACTTTGTTATCATTAATGATGTATATGTTCCAGTCGTGGGTGTTGTAATCTTCATTTAACTCAAACACTGCGGCTACGTATACACCCTTAACCTCAGGGATGTCAATATCTTTTTTCAAGAACTTTTTTTTTAACCTAGTTAATCTGCACTCTTAAATTGCTGTAAAAAACGAACATCATTTTCACTAAACATACGTATGTCCGGAATTTGATGCAATAACATTGCAATACGATCTATCCCCATACCAAAGGCAAAACCACTGTAAATCTCAGGGTCTATTCCACAATTTTTTAGCACATTAGGATCTACCATACCACAGCCCATTATTTCAAGCCAACCAGTTCCTTTGGTGATTTTGTAATCAGTTTCAGTTTCAAGACCCCAATACACATCCACCTCAGCGCTAGGTTCAGTAAACGGAAAATAAGAAGGGCGTAACCTAATTTTAGATTTTCCAAACATTTCAGTGGTAAAAAACTCAAGGGTTTGTTTTAAATCTGCAAAACTCACGCCTTTATCTACATATAAGCCTTCTACTTGATGAAAAAAGCAATGAGAACGGGCAGAAATAGCTTCATTTCTAAACACTCTCCCAGGGGAGATGGTTCTAATGGGTGGCTGATTGTCTTCCATATAGCGCACCTGTACAGAACTTGTGTGGGTGCGAAGCAAAATATCTGGATTGGTTTGCACAAAAAAGGTGTCCTGCATATCTCTAGCTGGATGGTATTCTGGCAAATTTAAAGCAGTAAAATTATGCCAGTCATCTTCAATTTCTGGTCCCTCACTAACATTAAAACCTATGTTAGAAAAAATACTTGTAATCTTGTTTTTTACGATAGATATAGGATGTCTTGAACCCAGTGTAATAGGGGCTCCTGGACGTGACAAATCACCATAGACCCCAGAGGTTTCTTGAGTCATATCTATAGCAACCTTAAGGCTGTTTACTTTTTCTTGTGCTGCATTTTTTAAGGTATTAATAGCTTGACCAAATTCTTTTTTTTGGTCATTACTAACGTCCTTAAATGCCGCAAAAAACTCTTTTAATAATCCTTTACTACCCAAGTATTTAATTCTAAAATCTTCTACCTGGATAAGTGTGGTAGCAGAAAAAGCTTCTACTTGTGTAATATGTTCTTTAATCTTATCTATCATAATATAACATTCAAGACCACAAAATTACAGAAAGTACTTCACATACGATTGCAAATTTGTGGTAATAGTTGCAGTGGTTTTGATTATTGTATGACTTCTTTTTCTAAGAAATATTGAACAATCGCATCTTTCATTAATACAGTTTGTTCTCCCGCCTTTAAAGGGGGTAATTGTTCAAGTATTTTATAATGAGGCCACCCTGCAGCGTCAAAATACTCAAACTCATAATATCCAAAGGGCTCGAGCAAACGACAAATGGCAATATGCATTAGGTTTACTTTTTCGTCTTTTTTAAATTTTTTATGAAGTTGTCCTAGCTCCTGGACTCCTACTAAATAAATAATAGCGTCTAAATCCAGGGAATCTCCATCTGCAAAGCGATTACTAAGAAAGGTTACTACCGCCTCCCATCGTTGTTTTAATTGTTCGTCTCTTGCCATATTTTGTCTTTATAAAAGGTTTTAAAAGCAAATCTGCACCTGGTATATACTTTTTTGTAAAGGTAACTTCTTTGTTTTAAAAAGCTTTAAAAACTAACCATTGGTTCATACTCTGTGTTTTTATATCTTTAAACCAAAACAAACCTTCATGAATAGTATTGACATCATTCTAGGCATTATACTCATTTATGCTTTTTACCGAGGAATAAGAAAAGGGCTTTTTGCTACTCTTGCCTCCTTAATTGGATTAATTGTAGGTGTGTATGGAGCTATTCATTTTTCTTATTTTGCAGCAAATCTATTATCTAAAACCCTACAGTGGAGTCCCGAGATAATCAACCTAACCGCCTTTGGAGTTACCTTTTTAATTATATTGATTGTGGTGAATCTTGCAGGAAAAATTCTTACAAAAATTGCAGATTTTGCAGCCTTAGGACTCGTTAACAAACTACTTGGGGGATTATTTAATACCTTAAAAATAGCTTTTATTTGTAGTGTTATTTTTATGTTTTTAAACGCATCTACCAACATCAGCGGGCTACTTATACCCTCTCAAAAGAAAGAATCATCTCTACTTTACCAGCCCGTTGCCGCAATTGGCCCCTTGTTATTGCCAAACATTATAGAGGAGGTAGACAAGCTTCAAAAAAATACTCAAGATAGTGAGCCTTCTGAGGAAGAAACTAGCTCAGAATAATTACATAGGGCTATTTTTATTGGCCTGAATGTACACCATTGCCTCTTTAAAATCTTTAAATATTTCTAGATCTGAAATTAAATCAGGGATAATATCTATGTTCTCCATCATCATTCTTGGTTGCTGAGGTAGGTTCACAAGCAATACTTTTACATCGGCTTGTTTTAATCTCAAAACAAGATCTTCCATAGCATAGAGTCCAGATTGATCTATGTACGGTACTCGCTCCATACGTATAATAAGGTGAGTTGCACTATCTGGCACTTGTTTTGCAAGTTCCTGAAAATCGCTTGTGTTGGCAAAAAATAGTGGCCCAGCCATGCGTTTTATAAACACTTGTTGTTTTAAATTATCCGGAAATATAATTTCATCTGCCCATGGGAGGTGTAGCTCGTCTGCTTTTTGTAAAGACACAACCTTAGAGCGTCTCGCTGCAGAATCGCCTATTTTTTTCATGAAAATTAATGCTGCAAGCACAAGACCAATACCAACGGCAAAGACCAAGTTCCAGAAAACAGATAACAATAAAACCACAAGCATAATAATTACTTCACTTTGTGGCATTTTAGGAATTGCTTTCAAGCCTTTATAATCCATAACGCCAATACCTACAGTTACTAAAATTCCAGCCAAAACAGCAGCAGGAATCTGAGAGGCAATAGGACCTAATGCCAGTAATACAACTAGTAAAACAATGGCTGCCACCATACCTGATAGTTTGGTGGTACCACCACTATTTATGTTAACAACGGTTCTTATGGTTGCTCCCGCTCCCGGTATTCCTCCAAATATAGAAGCAATACTATTCCCAATTCCTTGCCCAATTAATTCTTGGTTAGGATTGTGTTTTGTTTTCGTCATGTTGTCTGCCACCACAGAGGTCAGCAAGGAATCAATAGCCCCAAGAAATGCTAATGTAAGGGCGGTAAATATATAAGGTGATATTTGTCCAAAACTAAAATTAGTGAACATTTCAAAATGTGGTATTGGAAATCCAGAAGGAATTTCTTGAATAGGGCGATAGTCTAATTTTAAAAAGTAGGCCGTCAAACTAACCACCAATAGCGCAACCAATGTACTAGGTACTTTGGTGGTTATTTTTTTAAAGCCAAAAATAATAAAGATAGTAGCTAGAGCTAACATAAATTCTAACCACTGTATTTGCCCCAAAGCACTTGGAAATCTTTTTAAAGCGCCTAATACTCCAGACCCTGCTGTTTTGGCAAGAATAGTAGCTTCTGCAGTTATTTCATTTGGAGTAATTTTCTCTGCCCTCACAACTGTTTCTTTAAAATTTTCAAGTACTAGGATACCTTCTCCAGCCTCGTCTTTTAAAATTTTATCAAGCAGCACTTCTTGCGCTTGGGGTTTAAAAGAATCAATAAATTGGGTGTCATCTGTAGTATAATAACCTACCATTGGCAGTAATTGTGTGACCAAAATAATAACTCCTATGGCGGTCATAAAACCAGAAACTACGGGATATGGTATGTATTTTATATATTTTCCAAAACCTAAAACCCCTAATATAATCTGAAACAAGCCTGCCAATAAAAACACCAACAAAATAAAAGGCAAGGCCAGGTCTAAGTCTCCATTATTGGCAGCAACAATACCGGCTATAATCACCATAGATACAGCTGTCATTGGTGCCGTTGGGCCAGATATCTGTGTATTTGTTCCGCCAAAAAGAGATGCAAAAAACCCAATCATAATTGCACCATATAGTCCTGCACTTGGCCCAAGACCAGATTGTACCCCAAAGGCCAGTGCCAATGGTAAGGCAACAATCCCTGCAGTAATACCTCCAAATAAATTACCCTGAAAATTTTTAAATATATTTTTAAACATATAATTTGTTTTTAGTTTTTGAAATACAGTAAACTGCCTTTTAATTAAAAGCAATCTTTTTTTTAATTTGTAATGGAGAATACTATGCCCTGAGGATTATAGCTTTTTAGGAGGAGGAGCGGTTGGCTCTGTATATATGGTATTCCAGTAGATAGATCCTGTCTCAAAGGGTTTTTTCAATAACCCTTGACCCTTAAGTGGTTTTATAGAAACTAACACTTTTTCTGCTATTTTTTCTGTTTCTAACTCAAAGGTATCTGTTTTAGATTCTTCTTCTTGTGCTAAAAAAGACGTAATATCTGAGCTGTGAAAACAACATTGCATTGCAATGGGCGCCGCCAAGCAGAAGGTAAAAAGAAGCAGAAATAGAAAACTTTTTGATTGCACGCTTGAGGCTAAATTGTTGTACCTCAATATAAGATAAATGTTTTTGTTAAAAAAGCATAAAAGCTACAACTTCTTTAGCTCTGCGCTTGGCATCCATCCTTCTACACCATTTACAATTGCTACGTGAGTCCATAAACCATCTGTTTCTAGGAGTTGTACTTTTGTTCCCTCGTGAATTACAAAGATGGTATCGCTGTTAGTTTTAGGTTCAGATTTAACATCTGTAGCTTCTGAGAAAACAATAGCAAACACATTTTTTTGCAGGTCTTTATAGCTAACAGAGGCCATGGTAAATACAAGCACAAATAAACAGCTACAAATTATTGCTGTTGTGAAAAATAGTCTCTTTTTTTGTTCTGCACCTGCAAAATAATATCCTAAAAATAGTATCGAGAACAGGCCACTAAATAACACGGCCAATAACGCCCATCCATCAAAAGTAAATTGCCTCGCTATTGTAGTATACCATTTAGAAAAAATTGTTTTTGGTAACGGGGTTATAGCATCAACTTTAGCGTTTTGGGCAAAGGTGAGATTTGTTTTAATCTGGGCGTCATTAGGCGCTAGAGCGAGAGCTTTTTCATAGTAATATATACTTGGGCCCACTTGGTTTAGCTTGTAATGTGCATTGGCAATGTTATAATACAAGGCGGCGCTGTGTTGACCGTTGTCTAAAATAGAATTCCATTGTTCAATAGCCTTTTTGTAGGCTTCGTTTTTATAGTTTTGAGCGGCCTCATTAAAAAGCCCCTGAGCTTGACCCTGGATACTAAATAGGATGAAAAACACATAAAACTTTACTAGACATTTCATCTTCTTATCTTATTGTATTTGTTTATCAATTAGTGAAATAGTATCAATAGCTTTTTTATAATCTTGCTTTATAGCCACATCACTTGTGGGAGTGTATCTTGCAAGTTCGCAGCTTTTTAATAATTTTTCAAAATCCAAAACTGCCATGGCTGCTACTTTTCTCTCTAGAAGCAGCTTTGCTATTCGCTCTTTACTTATCTGTGTTGTTTGTATATCTAATCTGGCTTTTAAATAGTTGTGCAGAGAACGCTCCAGAGCCTCATAAAAAATTGCTTTATTGTGTTTGTTTTTCCTTGCTTCTACCAAATATTTACGAGCCATTCTATTGGCCTTTCGCAATTTAAGTCCCTGAACATCTGCACGCATAGACCTGTACTTTTTACCAAGTAAAACAAACAGTGGGATAAGCCCCAAGGGGCCAAAGAGTAGTCCCCAAAACAGTTTAGATTTAAAAAAGTGGGGCGATGCAATAGGGCTTAAATCTGCATTCAATTTTATATATCTAAAGCGCTCCTCGATAATAAGAGGTTGGGGTTTCTTGGTTTGCGTTTGTGCTATGGTTGGGTCTTGTTTTGTCGCAGATCCTGCTGTTACCCTTATAACAATCTGCTCAGAGGAAACACTCTGGTAGGTTTGAGTATCTGGATTGAAAAAAGAAAAAGAAATGGGGCTGATAGGATAGGTCCCTTTATTTTGAGGCACCAACGTATAGGTTTGAGAAATAGACCCGCTTATTCCTGAAGCTCTTGTGCGGATATTTTCTTTACGCTGCGGCTCATACACCTCCAAGGTACTTGGCACTTTTAGGCTCGGTAGAGATAGGGTGTTTAGATTTCCTTTACCAGAAACGGTAAGTGATAATTCAAGAGCCTGATCTACCTCTAAGACCTTTTTGTTTGGCGTTACACTGAAAGTAAAATCTCCCACAGCTCCAGTAAAATTACCTGGGCGATCTTTTATTGGTAGGGGTTTTACAGTAATGGTTCTTTTTCCTGCAGAGATGGTTTTATTAACTCTTGTTGTAAGACTTCTTCCAAAGATGTTGCGTCTTTTTCCAGGCACATCAATAGGTACATCCAACGTTAGAGGTTCAATTTCAAGAGGTCCGGTTTTTTGAGGATACAACACAGTGGTTTTCAAAACAACATACCTGTAGTCCTCCCCTTGGTATTTTCCTTCAAATAAATTCAGTTTTTGACTGTCAATATTTTTACTCCAAAAATCAGCATATCTAGGAGAATTTATTTCTCGCCATTGACTGGTAATGCTTACATTATTGGAAACATATAGCTTGTAGGTAATGGTGAGGCGTTGGTTAAGATAAGGGGTAGGATTTGAGATTTCGGCCACTAGATGCACGTTTTGCTCTGCTATGACTTCTGGATTATTACCCAAGCCATCTGAGGGTGTTTTTACCGCTGGAGTAATCTCAAGAGTTATAGAGGACGTGGTGTAGGTTTCTCCAGAAACATAAATAGAAGCTTTGCCTATTCGCAAATTACCCTGTTTGAGGGGTGATAAAAAATAAGAGTAGGTTTTAGAATAAGTGCGCTTTCTATTGATATAAGAATTGCTAATAGATTGGTTTGGACCTCCTACAACCCTAAATCCCTCAAAACTTGGCGGATTAAAATCATCTCCATCTGCATTCATTACAAAATCTACCCGAACTCGCTCATTGAGGCCCAATTTTTTGCGACTCACTTTTGTTTCAAAGGTGACCTGTGCTTGTGATGTGAAGGCAAATAACACAACAAAAAGAACAAGCCATATGTGTTTTTGTCTGTTCATGTTACCAATCTTTTTCAGACTTTATTTTTACGCCCTTTTGTTTTTTTGCATTGATTTTGTCTTGAACTTTCTTTTCTTGATTGTTCATAGACTCAAGCAGGTTTTTCACCTGTTGAGGGGACAACTGCCCATCAGCAGGCTGCTGTTGCTGTTGTTTTGCCTGCTCGTCTTTAGGGTCTTTAGGTTCTTGCGGCTCTTTTTTGTCTTCTTGCTCATCCCCTTTTTTGTCTTCTGGATTTTGGTTGTCCTTAGGGTCTTTTTCTTGGTCTTGGTTTTTATCTTGGTCGTCCTTTTTATCTTGCTGGTCTTTTTTGTCTTGGTTGTCTTGATCTTTGTCTTGATCATCCTCCCCTTCTTGTGGTGGGTTTTTCTCTAACAGATCTTTAGCTAGGGCTAAGTTGTAGCGGCTTTGATCATCAGAGGGGTTATTTCTAAGGGCATTTTTATAGGCCTCAACTGCTCCAGAATATTCTTTTTGGTTCATCAGTGCATTTCCTAAGTTATGGAAAGCTTGGTGGGCTTGTGGTTTAGTAGTTGCAACTTTTGCTGCATCTACAAACCTACTAAGCGCCTCTTCGTTTTTACTGTTTTTGTAGTATGCGTTTCCTAAATTGTAGCTTCCTGTTGCCTTATTCTCCTCAATGGCGATGGCTTTCCTGTAAGCAACTTCGCCAGTAATAAATTCATTGTTTTCTATGGCAAGAGCGCCTTGGCTTAGATGCAGGGCTGCCTGGACGGCATCTTGTTCTAAGACCTTAGAAACCTTGGTCTGTGATCTCATTTGTAAAGCGCTACATACAACAATCATATACAAACAAATTCGTTTTAAAAATGTTTTATGATGGCTGTTGCCAATATATGTGTGGTATGTGTTTTTTAAGCTATAAGACATTACGAATCTGTTTTTTGTTGATTAAACAAATTGAGTTTGTTGATCCATTTGGTTTTGCGCTCTAAAAGTAACACATCAAGTACTAAAAATAATAAAGCGCCTGCCAAAAACCATTGAAACTGATCTTTAAAGTCTGAAAATTGCTTTGCATCAAACTCCTTTTTATCCATGCCCGCAAGTATGTTTTGTACTTTCTCTACAAGCTCTTTTGTGTTGCTACCGTCCAGATACTCGCCATTTGCAGCCTGCGCAATCTCTTGCAAGGTCTCTTTATTGAGTTTGGTAATAACCACTTGGTTGTCTTGATCTCTCTTGTAGGATTGTAATACACCCGCGCGCTTTAAAGGAATTCTAGCTCCCGCTGTGGTTCCTACTCCAATAGTATAAATTTTTATGCCTTTTTTAGTAGCCTGAGCAGCAATACTTGCATAGTCTCCCTGATGATCTTCACCATCGCTTATTAAAAATAAAACCCTGTTTTTTTGTTCAATGTCATTGTAGTAGGTTTCTGCCATTTCTATGGCCTGGGTCATGGCAGTACCCTGAGAGCTTACCATATTGGTGTTCATTCCCGACAAAAAAAGGCGTGCAGATGAAAAATCTGTGGTTATTGGCACCTGCGGAAATGCACTACCAGCGTAGCCAATAATTCCAATTCTATCTCCGGCAAGAGTGTTAATTATCTGGCGTACTAATTGTTTTGATTTTTCTAAACGGTTGGGAGCTATATCTTCCGCTAGCATACTTGTTGATACATCCAGGGCAAATACAACATCAACACCTTCTCTTTTTACCGTCTCGAGTTTCGTTCCAATTTTTGGATTCACTAAAGCAAAGCTCATACATGCCAAAACCAGTAATGCAAGCACAAGTTTTAAACTTCCTTTAAAGATGGACCTACTTGGGCTTAACACATCTAGCAAGGTGTTGTTTGCAAAACTACGCTGCGCTCTTTTTTTCCAAAGTACCACCAACAAGTAAACCGCTATTATTGCCGGTAAGGCAAATAGCACATAAAAATAAATGGGTTGTTCTAGTTGGTACATAATTTATATAAAACTTCTAAAAAGGGTGTAACGTAAAAAGAGTTCAAACAAAAACAAAGCCAAAGCCCAAAGCGCCCAAGGTCTATAAAGTTCTGTGTAATTTGTGTATTTAAACTCCTCTATATCTGTTTTTTCTAGGGCATTAATTTCCGTGTAAATTTCTGCTAGTTTTGTATTACTAGTGGCTCGAAAATACCTGCCTCCAGTTGTCTTTGCAATTTCTTTTAACAGTGTTTCGTCAATCTCTACTTGTTGCATGCCGTATTGGAAACTCCCATCGGCCCTAATACCAATTGGGCTTTGTGCCATCCCGTTTGTTCCCAAACCAATGGTATACACTTTAATTTCAAATTCTTTGGCGAGCTCACTGGCAATTTTAGGATCTATAAACCCTGTATTGTTAACACCATCTGTCAAGAGTATGATCACCTTACTTTTTGCACGACTCTCTTTTAATCTGTTTACGGCAGTTGCAAGACCAGATCCAATTGCTGTTCCGCCTTCTATTATTGTGTTATACTCAATACTTTTCAAAGAGGTTAACACAATGTTTTTATCGCTGGTTAGTGGCGTTTTTGTGTAACTCTCTCCTGCATATTCTACAAGGCCTATACGGTCTGTAACACGGTCTTTAATAAAACCCGAAGCCACATTTTTTAGAGCCTCTAGTCTATTGGGTTTTAAATCTCTGGCAAGCATACTTGCCGAGACGTCAATGGCCATTACAATGTCTATCCCTTTGTTGCTAACTGTTCTTGTTGTTTGGCTAACGGTTCTTGGTCTTGCCATAGCTATAATAATAGCGGCTAGGGTTAACAACCGAAGTAAAAAAAGCAAAGGTCTTAGCTTGGCAAGCCAATTCTTTGAAGTTTTAAACCCTTGAATACTAGATATTCTAAGACTTGGGGTTTGTTTGTTTCGTTTTAAAAAATACCAAAGTCCAACCACTGGAAGTAGCAATAGCAACCAGAACAACTCCGGATTAACAAATTCAAATTTATTGAGCATCTTGTGGTTGTTTTTTGTTCTGGGCCTCTGCTGAAACCGGCACCTCTATGGAGCTTATGATTCTTTCTTTTATTTGGTTGGCATACTCAAGGTCTCTCTCAAAAACAACGGTAACCATCTGTATGGTGTTTTGCTGATCAAAAAGCAGCATTTCATAACTCATTTTCTCTTTGGAAATGTCTCCGTTTGGTAATTTCAAGTTAAAATCTCCATACGCCTTTACTCCTTTTAATCCTTCATCTGAAGAAAAGGCCTCTTGCTTTACCACTACATTTAATGCTCCAGCATTTTCTAAAGTTTCAAGAGCCTGTTCTATTTCAGCATCAATCGCTACCCCCTGATTCTCTTGAGAAGCTTGCTGAGCTGCTTTTGTAATGGAGAGCGAAATATAAAGGTCCTCTCCTATGGCGCCATAGGCAAACCAACTCCCGCTACTAGATGATGGAATACTGTCTTTGGCGTTTTTTGGTGTTTGCCTTACTAATATCTCTGGGGTGTTAACAATAAGCCCCGGAGCGCCGTACTGGCTTTTATACCAACGCCCATCTAATGTATCTTTTAATGAATTGCCAAAAACCGTTTCTTTTAACGCGGCAAACCCATAGAGGCTAGAAAAAACAGCAGCGCTAATCATTAAAACAAGTACAAGGCTTGATCCAGCAAGTATTATTTTTTTGCGTAATTTCTTTTTTTGCAATGCTTTTTGATACAAGGTGTCTTGCATTAATTCTTCTTGAGTTGGCTCTGGAAGGGCCTTGTGGGTATTGCTTATAATTTCTTCAACCCTAGATCTATCTGCCTGAGCTTGCCCAGAGCCTTGTTGCATTTTTGCAAACTTCACTAAATCTGCTCTTTTTAAGATGGTCTCAAGGTGTTTTATGTCTTGTGATTGAAAATCAAAATTTCTTGATTTTTTTAATGAGTTTAGCCTCCCTATAAGTTCCTGTGTTGTACTCTCTAGTGCTGCATCATCTACCTCTCTATCTAGATATCTTTTTACAATTTCTGTCAATAAACTATAGTACTCTTTGGCATTGTTTTGCAGTAAATACTGCGAGCAGTCCAACTCCTCTAGGGCCACCAAAGCCTCTTGATATGGAGGCAGTTGTTTTTTGGCTTCGGCTTTTTGTTTTTTGCGCTTTAAAAAATACCAAATAGCTAAAACTACCCCTACCAATATAATAAGCCAGTAGACACCGGTGGGAACTTGAAATGGAACTTTATCTACTTCCATTGCAGCCTTTATGTCAAACATTTTTTGTTTTGTAGTGTCAATGGCTACATCACGCACCTCAACATTGATAGTGTCTGAAAGAAAAAACTTATTGTTAAATATTATTTTTTGCCTAGGTATGGTATAGCTGCCAGAATCAAACTGGGTGAGGCCGTATTGTTTTCTGTAGTTGATTTTTGAATTACTGTAGGTGGTATCTGTGGCGTAGCTTTCTATGACTTCTAGAGGCAAAAAACTTTGTTGGTCTGGAAATACAACCAAATCTGTGGAATCTGCTTGAATCTCGAAAGATATGCGCAATTCTTCTCCTATTTTAATGGCAGTGGTGTCTGCCTTTGTAATTACTTGTGCTGTTGCAGAAAAAGCAAGAAAAAACAAGAGCCCAGCCAGTACTGTAGCGCATTTATTTTTAAAAATTGATATGTTATTTGCTCTTTTCAATGGTGTTATCTTCTTTTGAAATACCCTAATAATTTTTTCACGTAACTTTCATCCACTCTGCAAGCTATTGCACCTGCGCCACTTTTAGCAAACGCATCTTCATAGTAGGCAACTCCTTGTTTATGGTGGACTGCATACTGCTCACGCACCCCTTTAGAGCCGGTATGAACCAACATAGCCTCTCCTGTTTCTTGGTCAAGCATTTGTACCATTCCTAGGTTAGGCAGAGTTTGTTCTCTACGGTCAAATACCCGTATACCAGTTACATCATGCTTGCGGGCAACAATTTTAAGGGTGTCTTTATATCCTTGTGTCATAAAATCTGAAAGCACAAAAACAATGGCCTTTTTCTTCATTACATTACTTAGATATTTAAGTGCTTGGCTGAGGTCTGTCTTTTTACTGCTTGGTTTAAACTCAAGTAATTCTCTAATGATTCTTAAAATGTGTGATTTCCCTTTTTTTGGAGGCACAAACAACTCTATTTGGTCTGTAAATAATATAATTCCTACCTTGTCATTGTTCTGCATTGCAGAAAAAGCAAGGGTCGCAACAATCTCTGTAATAATTTCGTTTTTAAACTGGGCATCTGTCCCAAAAAACTCAGACCCGCTAATATCTGCCATAAGCATTAGGGTAAGTTCCCGCTCTTCTTCAAAGACTTTGATATGCGGCTCGTTGTATCGTGCCGTTACATTCCAGTCTATGCTTCGCACATCATCACCATACTGGTATTGGCGCACTTCGCTAAAAGTCATTCCGCGCCCCTTAAAAGTACTGTGGTACTCTCCACCAAAAACATGGTCGCTTAAGCGGCGTGTTTTGATTTCAATTTTTCGTACTTTTTTTAAAAGCTCTTTAGTATCCATGGTATTGGTGAGAACGTGTAATTGGATTTTACAATGCCTTTATCCTTAAAAGGATAAACGGTTTTTTAAACAAATGTTTAAAAAATTAACTAGGGTACCTCAATGACATTTACAATCTTGTTGATGATGTCTTCTGTAGTTACATTTTCTGCCTCAGCCTCATAGGTAATCCCTATTCTGTGACGAAGCACATCATGTACCACGGCACGAACATCTTCAGGTACTACATAGCCTCTTCTTTTAATAAAAGCATAGCACTTGGCAGCTACAGCGAGGTTGATACTACCACGAGGAGAAGCTCCATTGTTTATAAGTGGCTTTAATTCTTCAAGCTTATATTGCTCTGGGGTTCGAGTCGCAAAGATGATATCTAGAATGTATTTTTCTATTTTCTCATCCATATATACCTCTCTTACAACCTCTTGTGCCCGCAAAATTTGAGCTACGGTAACTACAGGATTAATTTTTTCAAATCCTCCTTTTAGGTTTTGGCGTATAATTAACTGCTCATCTTCAAGTGTTGGATATTTAATTACTGTTTTTAGCATAAACCTGTCTACTTGGGCCTCTGGAAGTGGATAGGTTCCTTCTTGTTCAATCGGGTTTTGGGTCGCCATTACTAGAAATGGTTTGTCTAGTACAAAGGTTGTGTCACCAATGGTCACCTGCTTTTCTTGCATGGCCTCTAAAAGCGCAGATTGCACCTTTGCAGGTGCTCTGTTAATTTCATCTGCCAATACAAAATTGGCAAAAATTGGCCCTTTTTTAATACTGAAATCATTATCCTTCATGTTGTATATAAGGGTTCCTACCACATCTGCAGGCAGTAAATCTGGAGTAAATTGCACCCTACTAAAACTACCTTTTACAGCTTGAGACAGCGTGTTAATCGCTAGTGTTTTCGCTAATCCAGGAACACCCTCTAACAATATGTGTCCTTGACCCAGCAGTCCAATAAGTAATCGTTCAATCATGTGTTTTTGACCCACAATTACCTTGTTCATTTCCATGGTGAGAATGTCTACAAAAGCACTTTCTTTCTCTATTTTATCGTTTAATGCGCCAATATCTGTGGGCGTAGTTATTTGTTCCATAGTCCTGTTTTGTTGTCTTAGATTTATTACTATTTCTCTAATGATTTTTTATTAGCATTGATTTGCTTGCTGTAAGCGGGTAATACTGCTCAATACTAAAGACGAAATTTTAATACACAAGTTACGTTAAATTTCAATTTTTTTTCTAGGGTCTAAAAGTAAGGTAACTAATGCTTGAAGTCAAGTTTGTTAATAAAATTTTAAGACTGTTTTTTATCACTTTTAGCACGTACATTTGTAGTTATTAATTTCTAAAATATGCTCCCCTAGAAGGATGGTTTTCCAACAATAGGATAAGACGCTATTTTAGTTTTGCTAACTCTTATGAAAAAAACTGCTCTAATTACAGGTGCCACCTCTGGTATTGGACGTGCAACGGCCACCTTATTTGCTAAAAACAATATCAACTTAATTTTGTGTGGAAGACGCCAAGACAGGCTAGAGGCTATTGCAAAAGAGCTGTCTTTGCATACAAATGTGCATACTCTTTGTTTTGATGTGCGTGATAAAGAAGGTGTAAATTCACTACTAAACAATTTACCAAAAGGATTTAACACCGTTGATATTTTAATTAATAATGCTGGTAATGCACATGGGCTAGATAGTATTGAGTCTGGTTCGAGTGATGATTGGGATGCTATGATAGATATCAATGTAAAAGGACTGTTGTATGTCTCTAAGGTCATCATACCCAAAATGATTGCAAAGGCTTCTGGACATATTATCAATATTGGATCTACAGCTGGAAAAGAAGTATATCCAAATGGCAATGTGTATTGCGCCAGCAAATATGCCGTAGATGCTATAAATCAAGGCATGCGTCTAGATCTTAATGGGAAAGGTATTAAAGTAGGGGCTATAAATCCAGGACTAGTAGAAACCGAGTTTAGCGAAGTACGCTTTAAAGGAGATACTCAGCGGGCAAGTAAGGTATATCAAAACTTCACGCCATTACAGCCTCAGGACATTGCAGATGTTATCTACTTTGCTATCACAAGACCCCCTCACGTAAATATTGCAGATTTAACGGTAATGTGTTTGGACCAAGCCTCCTCTACAATCGTGCATAAGCAGTAATTACTCTACCACAATCTCGTCAATAAAGGTCCATGCTTTATTTCCAGCGCCCTGCAGGCCATCCGGGATAATGCCGTAGCTAGGAACCGAAATTTTAATAAAAGAAGTAGTAACCCCTACCTTAAGGTTTACATCCAAAATGGTTTGATTGGTACTTGGTAGATTAACCTTTGGCAATAGCCCATAATCGGTCTGGATTTCAATTTCTTTAGGAGCATACAGCCACTGCCCATTGGCATTGTAAAAACGTGTGCTTATTTTAGAAATTTTTGTGGGGTTTGCAAAGCTGATGGTAATCTCCAAATCCTCTCCCCAAAAGCCTAGCCACTCTTTATCTCCAAAGCGTGTATTGCTTCCAGAGATTCCATTAATAAGAGCAGGGGTTCCTCCTGCGCTATAAGAGGGGTGTGGGGCTACATTTACGGCCACTGTTGCTGTAATTGCCTTATGGTATACAATGGTATCTGTAAAAGCTCTTCCAACTATTTTCCCCTCTTTGTATACTTGCCCAGTAATAATTGCATCTTGTGAAATACCAAAGGGTGCCTCATAAGTTTGCTCCTCTTGCGTGTTAATACGGTACTTAATTTCTTTGCCTTGGGTTGGTGTGGTAAGTGCATAAGATACTACACCTTGATTTTTTAAAACCCCTCCTTCTAGATCATAGAGGTGATTTCCGTAGTTTATATGTTTGGTATCTAAACGCTGTAAATGAGGCTCTAATCTTGATAAGAAATTAATATAATCCTTCTCTAAATCATTGGTTGGGCCCTTCCAAAGAACCTCACTCATGGCAAAAATTCTAGGAAATGTCATGTACTCAACTTGATCTTGGGTGGCCATGTATTCGGTCCAGAGATTCCCTTGGGCGCCTAAGACATGTGTTGCGGCATCTGTATTTTGCAACGCTACAGGAATAGGGTTAAAGCCAAACACCTTTTTTAAAGGTAGATATCCGCCAATGGCTGTAGGTTCATCTTGGTGGGTGGCCTGGTAATAATCAAAATAGGCATGTGAGGTTGGCGTTAAAATTACATCATGACCTTGCTTTGCAGCATCAACAGCTCCTTGGGTTCCTCTCCAAGACATCACAGTAGCATTTGGAGCTAGGCCGCCTTCCAAAATTTCATCCCAGCCAATAATTTTTTTGCCTTTAGAATTAATATGCTTTTCTATTTCTGTTATAAAATAGCTTTGCAAACCGTGCTCATTTATAAGGTTTTTTTCTGTAATGAGTTTTTGACAATTAGGGCAGGCCTTCCAGTTTGTTTTAGGGGCCTCATCGCCTCCAATATGGATATACGCTCCAGGAAATAATTCCATCACCTCATCTAGTACATCTTTAAGAAAAGTAAAGGTCTCTGGCTTTGGGCAATATATGTTTTCAAACACGCCCCATTTTGTTGCCACTGCAACTTGCTCTTTAGTACATCCTAAATCTGGGTAGGCATGAATAGCAGCCTGGGCATGTCCAGGAAGTTCAATTTCTGGAATTATAGTTACATGATGTTCTTTGGCAAAGGCAACAATTTCTTTAACCTCTTGTTGGGTGTAAAACCCGCCATAGGGCTTGCCATCAAAGCGTTGAGGTGTGTCGTTGTAATGTCCTATTAATGTTTCTTCCCGATAGGCTCCTTTACTGGTGAGATCTGGATATTGTTTTATTTCTATACGCCACCCTTGATCATCTGTTAGATGCCAATGAAAGGTGTTCATTTTTAAGGCCGCCAACTCAGCGATATATTGTTTAATAAACTCCTTTGGGAAGTAATGGCGGGATACGTCAAGATGCATACCGCGATATGTAAACATAGGGGCATCTTTAATTTCTAAACAAGGAATCGTTATAGTGTCAACTCCAGATGTGTGTTCTTGTTCTACATCTGGAGGTAGTATATGGCGCAAACTCTGAATTGCATAAAAAGCGCCCCCGCCGTCTGAGGCTTTAATAGTAATGCGTTTTTTAGAAATAGTGAGTGTATACCCTTCTTTTGGCAGCAAAGTGTCTTTAATAATTACAATAGTTGCGGCAGTTTGTGGAGCAGAAATTAGATCAATTCCAGCACCATTAAAAAGGAATACTTTTAAGAAATTTGAGGCTGTTTTAAATTCTGGGATTGCAAAGAGTGTACTTGTTTTAGTTAAGGTGAAATTACCGCCACTTATTTTTAGTTGTTGGGGGGCTGGAATAATGTTAGCCTGAGTAACTAGAAGTTGTTTACTCTTTTTGGGAGCACAACTATTGGTCAAAATAAAAAGCCCCAATAGTAAAAATAAAGGGAGGCTATAAAAGCGGCTTGTGTTAGTACTGTAGTGCATTGAGGGTTTTAAATTGTAGTATTGTGGATTGTGGATCTTTGGTTAAAAAAATGATTTTCTTTTCCTGGCCAGGCAACAAATCAAAAAAGTTGTCTGTAAAGTGCCCTGGAGTGTTTGTATATAAAAATACATTTTTTTGCAGTGTTGTAGCCTTAAGTGAAATTTCAAGACCTTGAGAAACTACATTGGTCTTCATGTCAAAACCCTCCTCGCCTAGGGCTAAATCTTTTGGTTTTGCAAAATAATGTACCCCTTGAGTTTCCCCAAATAAAATCTTTGCGTAGGTCTGTTTTGGGTCAAACTCAATCTCACTTAAATCTACCTGATAGACTACTTGGTTTTTCTCATTAAAGGTTCGCACAGATTTTGTGGGTGTTTGGTGCAGGATATTTCCTTTAAAATCATAAAACTCAACGTGCATTGGCTGCCCTAAAGTAATGGGGCCATCATCTACCACTTTAATTTTTAATAGGCTGTTTTGTTCAAAAGGTATGATTATTCTATTTTCAAAAGCTTGTTTTACCTTGTAATGCAAAGCTTTCCAGTTTCCTAAACCATCAATGCTGGACCAAGAAACTGCAGGCCAGCAATCATTAAGTTGCCAGTATAAAGTCCCCATATTGTATGGCTTTGCTCCGCGATGCGCTTTGATGCCTTTGGTTATGCCATAAGCCTGTAATAATTGACTCACGTATATGTAATCTTCAGGGTTTGTTGGCACTGGAAAATCTCTTTCCATGTACTGCTTAATGATGGCAAAACCTCTAGAATGCTTTTGATGGCTTTTAAAACTTGGATGGGAAAGATCGATAGTGTCCTCTTGGGTGAAATACTTGATAGCCTGATATCCCGGATAAGACTGGAACCCAAATTCGCTCATAAATCTAGGTACCTCCTGCTCAAAATGCTCAAAGGGATAGCCATCATGCCAGACCCACCAATCATGCGCATCTCCTTGAAACTGATACCGTTTATCTCCCCTGCCAAACTTGGGAGAGCTTTCCCAATATGAAATACTCCCATGTAAGCTGTCTACTACTTTGGGTAAAATACCATTAAAAACCGCTTGATAACTGTTCCAAATTTCTTCTTTTTGAGCTTGGGTTTTATCTGCTTGCCAACCCCAACGTTGCCAGCCTTCGCTGTTTTCGTTATTCCCACAATAAAGGGCAATACTTGGGTGTTGTCTTAGCCTTTTTACATTGGCAACGGCCTCATTTTTAACATTGGTTAAAAATTCTTTATCTCCAGGATACATTGCGCACGCAAACATAAAATCTTGCCAAACTAAGATCCCTTTTTCATCACATAGGTCATAAAACAAGTCATCTTCATACACCCCGCCGCCCCAAACGCGCAGCATATTCATGTTTGCCTGGAGAGCGTCGTCCAGTAATTTCACGCGGTCCTTGGGCTGCACCTGGGAGAGAAATATGTTTTGCGGAATATAATTTGCCCCTTTTAAGTAAATAGGCTTACCGTTAAGTTTAAAATAGAAGCTTTCTCCAAGGCTGTCTTTTTCTGTAACGAGCTGTATGGTCCTGATGCCTACTTTTTTGTGAAGGGTTTCTAGAATTGTATTGTCTTTTTTAAGGTGTATTGTAAAATCATATAAAAAGGGAGTACCAAGATTGTGTGTCCACCAGAGTTTTGGAGTTTTTATAGAAAATGGAATGCTGTAATTATTTGTACCTATAAGTGTTGTTATGGGTTTTGAATGTATTTCTCCTGTGGTGTTATTTACAAGCTCTATAACACAGCGCGTATCTGCCTCAAAAGACATCACCTCTATGTTTGCCTCTACCAATGCCTGGGAGGTTGTTATTTCTTGGGTTTTAATATAAACATCTTCAAGTCTTGCTAGACTGTAAGACACTAATGATACATCGCGCCAAATACCCATGGTTTTGATCTTTGGGCCCCAATCCCAACCGTACTGAAATTGTGGTTTGCGAGAAAACACTCTTGGACCCTCTGGGAGGATATAACCTAATTTTAATGCGGCCTTAGCTTCTATAGCATCTGGACTATATAAGGTTACCTCTAAGGTGTTTTGAAGTTGTAAAATTTCGGTTACATTAAATTCATAGGGGTTAAATGCATTATTGGTTTGTAGAATAAGATGGCCATTTAGTACCACCTTTGCATAGGTATCTAAGCCCTCAAATTTAAGGATGTGCTGCTTTGCTTTTAAAAGTGAAGAAGAAATAGTAAAGGATTTTTTGTAACTCCAATCTTTTTCAGACACCCACTGAATACTGTCTTGGTTATTGAGTAAAAAAGGATTTGGAATTTTGCCCAGCCTTAGTAGGTCTGACTGAACGCTTCCAGGAACCTCAGCTGGTTGCCAACTTTGAGAGTCTACTCCTTGAAATTGCCAATCACTACCATTTAAGGAAAGTGTTTGATTTGGAGATTGCTGACAAGCTATTAATACTAGTGTTAGTAAAAACAAAAAAATAATTCTCATGCTACTAAAATAAGCATCTTATTTACCATACAATAACTCCTTTACCTTATAAACCAATATTTCAAAGAAAAAATGATGCAGTTCATCGATTTTTTTGTTTACAGATACAGAAATTGACGTTTTTGACTCTTTTTTTGCCTAATAAACACGATTAAATGCAACATAAACACGATTAAATGCATAAAAAATAGAGAAAAATTAATTTTTTTTAATTTTTAACTTTTTATCAACAAACCCTTTATTAAAGCGGGTTTTGAGGATTATTTAGGTATTAGTTGTTTTAAAAAAACATCAATAAATACGATTAAGTGCGATAAATATCAGTTAAAGTGTTTTTGTATTGCATAAAGTTTTATATTTGAATCATCATCATGCCCCAAATTTGATGACCCCAAATTATGAAACCTATTAAACTTAGCCTACTTGCTATGGTTTTTTTAATGTCATTTGCTTCTTGCAGTAAAGAAGACATGGCCACAGAAATAATCGAAGATTACACCATTGATCTAAATCTTGCAAAAGAAACAAACTGGGAAATGGCAGAAGAAATTACATACTATATTAACCAGCACAGAAGCTCTATAGGTCTTAACCCAATTGAGGTAGATCAACAACATGGATCAGCGTATGCCGTAGAGCATACAAAATACATGATTGCTGTTGAAAATATGAACCATGATAATTTTCACTACCGAGAGCAGGCACTTACCTATCAAGGTGCCCAAAGAGTGGGAGAAAACGTAGCTTTTGGTTACCAAGATGGACAAAGTGTTGTAAGAGCCTGGCTTAATAGCCCAACACACAAAAGAAACATAGAGGGAGATTACACACACTCAGGTTTTGGCATTATGCCAAACGCTAACGGAACCTATTATTTCACCCAACTATTTTACAAAATATAATACCTACTTGTTTATTGTTTGATACTCCAACCCATAGCCGCCCCAAAGCTACTAGTTGGAGTTTTTTTTTGCATACATTCTAAAAAAGAGCCTCCCTGTTTTTTACATTGTAAATTTGATGTACTTTTATAGTATAACAAAAAAGTGTACCCATGGCAATTCAAAAACCGTTTAATTTAAATCAGTGGATTAAAGACAACAGAGCATTACTAAAGCCGCCTGTAGGAAACAAAAATCTATACAAAGAAGCTGGAGATTATATTGTCATGATTGTTGGAGGACCCAATGCTCGTAAAGATTATCACTACAATGAAACAGAAGAGTTATTTTATCAGTTAGAGGGTAACATTCAGGTTCATATACAAGAAGATGGTGTTAAAAAAACAATGGAACTTGGTCCTGGAGATATGTATCTGCATCCGGCCAAAGTGCCCCACTCTCCTGTGCGTGGCGAGAACTCTATAGGGCTTGTGATAGAGCGCAACAGAAAAAAATTAAACGTCAATGACGGTTTGCTTTGGTTTTGCGAATCTTGCAATGAAAAACTACACGAAGTATACTTCCCCTTAAATGATGTAGAAGTAGACTTTTTTAAACATTTTAAAGACTTTTATGGCAGTGAAGATTTAAGAACCTGCAACAATTGTAAAACTGTAATGGAGGTAGACAAAAGGTTTACTAACTAGAAATGGATTATAGAAAAAAGTTTTTTTTAGGGTTTTGCCTTATTATGTTCTCGCTTTGCAATGGTCAAAAGCCCAAATTATATTTAGGAACAGAGTTGCAAAAAATATCTGAAACTCAGTACAATAAAATAGAAAAGGAAAGCCACCTTTTGCTTTCTTACCAAAGTGACTCTCTAGAGGTTTTTGTGAAAATGAAACGAGAAATCACTGGCGTACTCTCTAAAAAAGAGCTTAAAAATCTGCGCCTTGGCTATGAAATTTCTAGTTCAAAAAAATTAAACCCCCAACAAGGTATTGTGATCCAGTATTACCCAGGCGAGGACCCATGCAACAGCAGTGGCAACAGCTCTTTTGTTGAAAAAAAACATAGATCAAGTAAAAAACAAATAGAAAAAACAGCACATTATGCGGCTTATTTTGTTTACAAAAACACTACTGGACTCCACCAATCCAAAAAAAGTGTGGATTGGTATTTGGACCACAATCAAACAATAGAAAATTTATTTTTCCCGTTACATTTCAACTGTGGTAGTTTTGTAATTATAAAGCCTAGTGGGGCGTATTACAGCTATAAATCAGAATATTCAAACACTACACTGTTCAAGGTTTTAAGTAATTTTTAGTCCTATAATTTCGTGTAAATCAAATCTTTAAACACTACGGCCATGAATCTTTTTGTGAACGTTGGCAAAATCGTATCTTCGCGCCACAGCCTCAATAGTTTAACCCCTTGAGAGTGCTTTAAAATAAAAACTACAGTACCTAATAAATTCCAATTTCGGAAAAACAACCCTTTATAAAAAGGGATAAAAAAATAAATTTTATGTCAACAGTAGCAAAAGACTTCGGTATGGACCAGGCGTTAAAACAACTAGGGCTTAAAGCCGTAAATCAAGGTACCTCAACAGGAAACACGTGGTATCCAGGTGGAGCGCAAATCGCTTCATATTCTCCGGTAGATGGGGCTTTAATTGGTAAGGTTACCACAACTACAAAAGAAGAATACCAGACGGTAATCAAAACAGCTCAAAAAGCATTTTTATCTTTCAGAACAATGCCTGCTCCGCTAAGGGGTGAGATTGTTCGTCAATTTGGTAACAAATTACGTGAACTGAAAAAACCTCTTGGAAAACTTGTTTCTTATGAAATGGGAAAATCACTTCAAGAAGGATATGGTGAGGTACAAGAAATGATAGACATCTGTGATTTTGCTGTAGGATTGTCAAGACAATTAAACGGACAAACCATACCCTCTGAGCGTCCAGGTCACGTAATGAGAGAGCAGTGGCACTCACTAGGTATTGTTGGTATCATATCTGCATTTAATTTTCCAGTTGCTGTTTGGGCTTGGAACACAGCCCTTGCCTGGGTTTGTGGTGATGTGTGCGTATGGAAAGGAAGTGAAAAAGCACCACTATGCTCAGTGGCATGTCAAAACATTATTGCAGGTGTATTAAAAGACAACAACCTTCCAGAGGGAATCTCCTCTATTATTAATGGAGATTACACAGTAGGTGAAATGATGACTACAGATACCAGAATACCGCTAATATCTGCAACAGGATCTACTCGTATGGGAAGAATTGTTGGCGCAACTGTTGCCCAGCGTTTTGGTAAATCATTACTAGAATTAGGTGGTAACAATGCCATTATTATTACACCAACTGCAGATTTAAAAGTAGTAGTTCCAGGAGCTGTATTTGGCGCCGTTGGTACTGCAGGACAGCGTTGTACCTCAACAAGAAGATTAATTATTCACCAGAGTGTGTATAATAAAGTTAGAGATGCTATTGTTGGCGCTTACAAACAAATCACTATTGGTAACCCACTTGATGAAAACAACCATGTAGGGCCATTAATTGATGTAGATGCTGTAAACACCTACCTAGCTGCTATTGAAAAAGCAAAAGCTGAAGGAGGAACCGTACTTGTGGAAGGTGGCGTTGTTCAAGGTCCAGGTTTTGAGAGTGGATGTTATGTAAAACCAGCAATTATTGAAGCTAAAAACAGTTTTGAAATTGTACAACACGAAACATTTGCTCCTATTTTATACTTAATGAAGTATACAGGTGAGGTAGAAGAGGCTATCGAAATGCAAAACGGTGTTGCGCAAGGGCTTTCTTCTGCAATAATGACAAACGAAATGAAAGAGGCAGAAAAATTCTTGTCTTTTGCAGGGTCAGATTGTGGAATTGCTAACGTAAATATTGGAACTAGTGGTGCCGAAATTGGAGGTGCCTTTGGTGGAGAGAAAGAAACTGGTGGCGGCCGCGAAAGTGGTTCGGATGCCTGGAAAGTATACATGAGAAGACAAACCAATACGGTAAACTATTCTGACGAGCTCCCGCTGGCACAAGGAATTAAGTTTGATCTGTAAGGGATAAGGCTTCCTTATTTTTACACATACAATATAAAGCTCTAGAGGATCTAAATTATTCCTCTAGAGCTTTTTCAATTGCGGCCTTTTTCTTGTGGGTACAAGGTATAAACAGGATCACTTTGCCAAAATTCTTTTGTTGAGACATCCAATACAGATAGGCTCCCTTTAAATGCTGCTCCAGTGTCTATATTCCAGAGGTTTGCAAAACTTGTTGGAATTGTCTTGCCTATTTTTGTGGTAGGGGTATGGCCTATGTATATTTCTTTATACAATAAGAGTCGTTTTGGGTATCTATTGCTTTTTTTGGAGAGTAATGGGTCTAAGCTACAAGCCATTTCCCAAAGAGACCTATCCCAATATACAAAATCAGGGTAAAACTCTTGTTTTGGCCCTGCTTGGTTGGTAAATCCTGCATGAACAAACAACCTGTTTTGCGAATCTATATAGTAGTTGTGTAGCGATTCTAGAAATGAAATATGCTCATTTTTTTCAGCTGGAGAAATATGCTTGTATCCTGCAATAGTAGCAGCTCCTCCATGAGCTACCCACAAAGGATTCGTGTCATTTTTGGTTAAATACCGATGTACTAGATAATCGTGATTTCCTCTCAGAAATATACACTTATGGGTTTTACTGATAGAAATTAAAAAGGATATCACTTCAACAGCATCACTCCACCCATCCACATAATCTCCCAAAAAGACTAAAGTGTCCTCTTTAGAAATATGAGCACGACTCCACACCTGTAGCAAGGCTTTTAAACCTCCATGGATATCTCCAATGACTAAAGTTCTATTGGGTAAAGACATTAATAACCTAATTTTTCTCGTACTCTTTGCAGAACTCCGTCGGCTACTTTTTTGGCCTTTAGGGCGCCAACTTTTAGGGCCTGGTCAATAAGTTGAGGGTTTGCCATAAAGTGGTTATATCGCTCTCTTGGGCCTTCAAACTTTGTGAGAATAAGCTCAAAAAGGGCTTGCTTTGCATGACCATAGCCATAATTTCCGCCTTTATAATTGGCTTTCATTGTCTGGGTTTCTGCCTCAGAGGCTAACAAAGCGTATAGAGCAAAACAATTACAGGTGCTCCAATCTTTAGGGGCTTCTAAAGGGGTGCTATCTGTTTGTATTTTCATCACCTGCTTGCGCAGTTGCTTTTCGGGCAAAAATATATTGAGGGTGTTATCTCTAGATTTACTCATTTTTTGCCCATCAATTCCTGGAATTAATTTGGTGTCTTGCTGGACCTTAGCCTCTGGCAAAACAAATGTATCTCCAACTTGGGCATGAAATCTTGAGGCTACATCACGCGTCATTTCTATGTGCTGTAATTGATCTTTCCCTACGGGTATATACTGCGCGTCATACAAGAGTATATCTGCAGCCATGAGCATTGGGTAGGTAAACAAGCCTGCGTTTACATCCTCAAGCCTTCCAGATTTATCTTTAAAAGAATGGGCAAGGGTAAGGCGCTGATATGGGAAAAAACAACTTAAATACCATGACAACTCTGTTACTTGAGGTATGTCGCTTTGGCGATAAAAAACGGTTTTCTCTACATCCAGCCCAAAGGCCAACCATGTGGCTGCGGTACTATTTGTGTTTTCACGCAGCATTGCAGCATCCTTAATTTGAGTAAGGGTATGCATGTTGGCGATAAACAAAAAGCTGTCATTATTTAAATCATTTGCCATTTCAATAGCAGGCACAATAGCACCCAATATGTTACCTAAATGCGGTGTGCCGGTACTTTGTATTCCTGTAAGTATTCTTGCCATAATGATGCTCTGTAGAGAGGTTATTTCTTTAATATTACACAAAGTTAACCCTTTTAGTGTTATTAGGTAATTCAAATTGGTATTTTTGAGACTTATGAAAATAGTAACATATCCTCTTTTTCTTGTGTACAGGGTTTGGTTTTATATCCTTATAGCTGTTCCAATTCTGATACTATTCCCCTTTCTACTTCTAAGTACTCTAAAGCAAAGTTGGTATCCAACTTTTTTTAAATTAGCCAGAATATGGGCTGGTTTTATTTTATATGGCATGGGGCTAATTCCTAGTGTAAAAAGAGAAGCCACCTACCAAAAAAACAAGAGTTATATGTTTGTTTCAAATCATACCTCCATGACAGATATCATGCTGATGTTGTATGTCACAAAAAATCCTTTTGTGTTTGTAGGCAAGAAAGAACTGAGCAAAATTCCTCTTTTTGGTTTTTTTTACAAACGCACTTGTATTTTGGTGGATAGAAAAAATCCCAGAAGCCGCAAAGAAGTTTTTGAAAGTGCTCAAAAAAGACTCGATCAAGGTTTGAGTATCTGTATTTTCCCAGAGGGCGGTGTCCCAGATCAGGAAAGTGTTGTTTTAGACTACTTTAAAGACGGAGCCTTTAGACTTGCTATAGAGCACCAAATAGACATAGCGCCCATGGTGTTTTTTGATAACAAAAAACGTTTTTCTTTTCGTTTTTTTAGTGGAAGCCCTGGAAAATTAAGAGTAAAAACGCTTGCACTTATTGCAACAAAAGGAAAAACTCTAGACAATAAAAGAGAGTTAAACCAGCTTACAAGAGCTGCTATTTTACAGGAGTTAGAACAATCTTTGGCATAAAAAAACCCCTCACAAAAAGCAAGGGGATTTATGGTGTGTAACCTTAATAAATTAAGGCTCTATTTTTGTGTCTTCTTCTTCAGAGGGCTCCTTAGATGCGTCTTTAAATTCTTTAATTCCGCTACCAAGGCCACGCATTAATTCTGGTATTTTTCTACCACCAAATAATAGTAAAATAACTACTGCAATTAATACAATTTGAGGCCATCCAATGACTAAGAAAAATGATAATGCTTCCATAATACGTTGTTTTATCCAACAAAGGTAATAAGAAAACTCTAGATTATGTGTTTTGTATTAAAGAATACCCCTGAAGGCTGCGTGGTTTATTTTATATTTGTGACATACAATACAACTTAAATGGTGACCAAAGAAAACAGATCTAATAAAATTAAAAAGAAACTTTTACATAAGTATCGCTTTGTGGTGCTTAATGAAGAAACCTTTGAGGAGCGTTTTTCTTTTAAATTAAATAGGCTTAATGTTTTTGTGTTTAGCACCCTATTTGCCATGTTGCTTATTGCAATAACAGCTCTTTTTATTGCATTTACCCCCTTGCGAGAATACATCCCTGGGTATTCCTCTACTTCTTTAAAGAAAAAAGCAACAGAGTTATCATACAAGACAGACTCTCTTCAAAACATTATTAGCGTTAATGAGCGGTACCTTACTTCTATACGCAAGGTACTCTCTGGAGATGTTGAAACGGTAAATTTCAACAAAGATTCTATCCTTGAACTGGCAAAAAATGATGTTGCTCTGATAGATTTTACGCCCTCTAAGCAAGATTCTTTGTTGAGAGAAAGAGTAGCCCGGGAAGACAAATACAACCCTTTATTAAACGCCACAGAGATTGGAGTGGTGTTTTTTGCACCAGTGAAAGGGGCTATTTCTGAAGGATACAACCCACAAACCAAACACTTTGCAATTGATGTTGTTACGGTTAAAAACGCTCCTGTAAAAGCCGCTGCAGATGGTACTGTTATTTTTGCAGGGTGGACACCAAACACAGGCAATGTTATTATTCTAAAACACATCAATAACACCATCACTGCCTACAAACATAATGCCTCTTTAAGCAAAAACCAGGGAGACATCGTTAAAGGCGGAGAAGTTATTGCTACGGTGGGCAATACCGGAGAATTAACCACAGGACCACACCTTCATTTTGAACTTTGGCGAGAAGGGTACCCTGTAAACCCGCAAGACTTTATTGATTTTGATTAAACTAAAAACCATTACCTCGTGTCACTAAAATCTATAGCAGCATTACTATTTGCAAAACATGCAACAAGGCAGATCAACAACTGGGCTTCTAAACCTTTACAAACTCAAGAGAAGGTTTTTAAGCAATTAATTAGTGCCGCAAAAAATACCGCATTTGGGAAAGATCATCGTTTTGACAAAATAACATCACACCAAGATTTTGTGGCTCAGGTACCCATAAGAGATTACGAGGCATTACGCACTTATGTAGACCGTGTTGTGGCTGGAGAAGAAGATATATTATGGCCAGGCAAGCCATTGTATTTTGCCAAAACTTCTGGAACAACCTCTGGGGCCAAATACATCCCTTTAACCAAAGAATCGATGCCAACGCACATTAAGGCGGCTCGAAATGCTATTTTATGTTATATCAATCAAACAAAAAAAGCAGCGTTTGTAGATGGTAAAATGATCTTTTTACAAGGCAGCCCAGAAATGACCACACAAAATGGCATTGGTCTAGGAAGACTCTCCGGAATTGTAGCCCATTATGTACCTAAGTATCTTTTAAAAAATAGACTTCCTTCCTGGAAAACCAACTGCATAGAAGACTGGGAAACAAAAGTAGATGCCATTGTCCAGGAAACAAAAGCAGAGAACATGACCGTGATAAGTGGCATACCACCGTGGGTTCAAATGTATTTCGAAAAATTAACCCAGGCCACAGGAGAAAAAACAGGAGATCTCTTTAAAAACTTTGAACTCTTTATTTATGGCGGTGTTAACTTTGAACCGTATCGCGCAAAATTTGAAGCACTTATTGGCAGAAAAGTACCAAGTATAGAATTATTCCCTGCTAGTGAAGGGTTTTTTGCATTCCAGGATAGCCAGCACGAAAAAGGAATGCTTTTACAACTGGATAGTGGTATATTTTATGAGTTTGTAGCGGCAGATGATTTTTTTACAGAAAATCCAAAAAGACATACAATATCTCAGGTGCAACTTGGGGTTAACTATGTTTTGTTAATCTCCACTAGCGCAGGATTATGGGGTTATAATATTGGAGACACCGTTGAGTTTACATCACTTACACCCTATCGTGTAATTGTTACAGGACGTATCAAGCATTATATCTCTGCCTTTGGAGAACACGTGATTGCTAAAGAAGTGGAAACGGCCATGAAACAAGCAATGGACAGCTTTGGTTTTTCAATTTCAGAATTTACTGTTGCACCGCAAACAAATCCCACAAATGGAGATCTTGCCTACCATGAGTGGTTTATAGAGTTTGAAAACACCATAGACAATTTGCCAGAAATAGCTCAAAAATTAGATGCCGTATTACAAAGCCAAAACAGCTATTACAAAGACCTTTTGGACGGAAATATGCTACAACAACTCAAAATTAGCCCGCTTGAAAAAGGTGCTTTCCAGGGGTTTATGAAATCCCAGGGGAAGTTAGGGGGGCAAAACAAAGTGCCTAGACTCTCTAATGACAGAAAAATTGCTGACAGTCTTGCAATCTTTAAATTAAGAACCCCCTGAGTTTAAGAATTATGCCTTCTAAGGTGCAGGGTGCTTTTTTAGATTAAATGCCTACAAATAGTAGGTTTGCGCCCATGGGCTACTAGCTGCCAAAAAGAATATGTTATCTTTGCGGGTATGACAAAGCTAAAATCACATACAAGATCTAGAGCTCAAGAAAGTACAGGAGCCATTGAGCGGTTATACATTACCATGAGACACCTCTTTAACAGAGGGTTCTACAAGCCTATGGGCGTCTCTGGTGAATCTCTCCGTGAGGCGCTACTCACACTACGTCCAGAAATTTATGGAGCCATTGCTGAAGAAAAATCTGAGCTGCAAGGCCTTTTGTACGTAATTGACAGACTGCCCTATGGCATAGAAGAGTGTAGATATATAAACCTCACTAGTGATGAGGGGTATAAAAACTCTCATTTCTCACCAATTATCCCACCCAAAAGAAGAAGAAATTGCTATCGTATTGACCAAGAGCAAATGAATATAGAGGTCACAAGAGGGCGCTCAGAGATATATGATATTCTTACCCACCTTACTTTTTTATATATAGAGTCTCACAAAATTATGCGTCAAGTAGTTATCAACGATGGCCAGGATGTAAACAGAGACTGGAAAAAACTAGAACAAGCAGTCCTTAAAAAAGGAAAGCTAAGTCAAAAAGAGAAAGAAATTGCACTTACACATACCGCAAACTTTCTAGGAAGAACCTTTGCTGAGGTAAATGATGTGTATACAGCTTTTTCTTGTGAGCAAAACGAGCATCGTTTTTTAAGTATCATATATCATCTAGGGAAAGGAGCAATTGATGAAATTGTTAAATCGGAAAAAAGAATTATCACCTTCAGCCCTGTATTAAGAGAACGTATAGGCCATCATATACATGGAGAGCGCTGGGCCTTTAATATCAAACAAACCCTTGATCAAAAAGGATTACTGGAGCGCCCTATTCATATCATTAGTGCAAACATGCACAGTGTAATGAATAGCCTGTATGCAGAAAAAGCATTGCCTGTGGATGCAAAAAAAGGAGCCATGCACCTCTATGAGCTACTAAGTGATTCTGGTAGTGATACCCAGCGTGAGAAAACAACACAATTGGCCAACAAACAAGGGATGACTTTTCTTAAAGACAGTAGTGGCACAAACATCAATGTGCAAATTTTTGATACTGCAAAACTAACATCATTGCCCTATGGTTTACAAGCCTCTGGGCAACAAACAAAAGACAAGCCCGTAATTATTGTTATGGATTATGCCTTTGGTGAACAGGCCTATGAAACCATGGATGAGTTATTAAAACCCTATACTACAGATACCAAAACACAGTTTTTAAACGTTGTGTCTATCGGGATTATGGGTAAGGCAGGAATTTTGGAGGGAGGAAAAGGTGATATCATGATTCCATCGGCACACGTGTTTGAGGGTACGGCAGATAATTATCCTTTTGAAAACAAACTCAAGGTATCTCATTTTGAAAATGATGCTATTGCAGTTTGTGAAGGATCTATGATAAGCGTGTTAGGAACATCGCTACAAAACAGAGATGTGTTACAGTTTTTCTTTACCTCAACTTGGAATGTAGTTGGACTGGAGATGGAAGGTGCCCACTACCAAAAAGCAATACAAGCGGCCTCAACCATACGAGGTAGTATTAGTAGTGATGTAAAGGTGATGTACGCATATTACGCCAGTGATAACCCCTTAGAAACTGGAAGTACTTTGGCCTCTGGAGGCCTTGGGACAACCGGCGTAAAGCCAACCTACCTGATTACAGAAAAAATGTTGAGATTAATTTTACAATAGCATTAAAGAGTTTATGTCAAACAAAGTATTAATTACCGGTGGGGCAGGATTTATTGGGTCCAACTACGTAACATATGTCTTGGAGAATACTACAGATGAAATTTTCGTCTTAGACAAACTCACCTATGCGGGAGATTTAAAAAATCTGGAACCTGCTACAAGGCATGCAAACTATCATTTTATAGAGGGTGATATTTGTGATATAGACTTAGTATCTAAGCTATTTGAAGAACACCGCTTTGAGAGGGTTGTTCATTTCGCGGCAGAATCTCACGTGGATAATTCTATCACAAATCCGGGGGCTTTTATTGCAACAAATATTACAGGAACTTTTAACCTTTTACAAGCGGCATATAAAACCTGGATGGAGGGCCCTAACCTTTATAAAAAAGGCTGTGAAACCAACCGTTTTTTACATGTTTCTACAGATGAAGTCTATGGCTCTTTAGGCGCTACAGGCTTGTTTACAGAACAAACACCATATGCCCCAAATAGCCCCTATAGCGCTTCTAAAGCCTCTAGTGATTTTATTGTGCGTAGCTATTATCATACCTATGGTATGGCAGTGGTAACGACCAATTGCTCAAACAACTATGGGCCCAATCAACACAAAGAAAAATTAATCCCTACCATAATTAGAAAAGCGGTGGCTGGAGAGCCTATCCCTATTTATGGCGATGGTAAAAATGTGCGAGATTGGCTTTATGTAAAAGATCATTGCGTAGGGATAAAAAAGGCCATAGATACAGGACGCCTTGGAGAAACCTATAATATTGGTGGACGTAACGAGCGAGAAAATGTATACATTGCACATACTATTTGCAATATACTAGATACCCTGCAGCCCAAAGGGTTTTCTTATAAAGAACAAATCACCTTTGTAGGAGATAGACCAGGGCATGATTTTAGGTATGCTATTGACGCAAGCAAGATAGAAAAAGAATTGGGCTGGAGCGCAGACGAAAATTTTGAAAGCGGTATTGAAAAAACAATCGCCTGGTATCTAGAGAACAGTGATAGATTAATTTAAACACTAAAACAAATATACTTTGAAAGGAATCATACTTGCCGGAGGAAGCGGCACCAGATTACACCCACTAACCCTTGCCGTTAGCAAGCAGTTAATGCCAGTGTATGACAAGCCTATGATTTATTACCCATTATCCACTTTAATGCTTGCGGGCATCAGAGAGATTTTAATTATCTCTACCCCTGATGACTTGCCTTTATTTAAAAAACTCTTAGGTGATGGAAAAAAATTAGGCTGTGATTTTCAATACGCACAACAAGCCCAGCCTAACGGGCTTGCAGAGGCCTTTATTATTGGTAAAGAGTTTATTGGCAAAGACAAAGTAGCATTAATTTTGGGAGATAATATTTTTTATGGATCTGGACTAAAAGCCTTATTGCAAGCAAACAATAACCCTAAGGGAGGTATTGTATATGCATACCATGTACAAGATCCAGAGCGGTATGGAGTTGTTGCCTTTGACAAACAGGGAAAAGCCTTGTCTATTGAAGAAAAACCAACTCAACCAAAATCAAATTATGCCGTACCTGGCATCTATTTTTATGACAATACGGTAGTTGATATTGCAGCTAATATAGCGCCAAGCCACCGTGGTGAATTAGAAATCACAGATGTAAATAATGTGTATTTACAGCAAGGAAAACTAAATGTGAGCATCCTAGATAAAGGGACTGCTTGGCTAGATACAGGAACCTTTGCCTCTTTAATGCAAGCCTCACAATTTGTTGAAGTAATAGAAGAGCGCCAAGGACTAAAAATTGGAGCCATAGAAGAAGCTGCCTATGAAATGGGTTATATCACAAAAAAACAACTTCATACCCTAGCGGCGCCCTTACTTAAAAGTGGCTATGGTAAACATTTAATGCAACTCGATTAATTTGAAACTCGAAAAAACCAACTTAGAAGATTGTTTTATTCTCTCGCCAAAGGTGTTTGAGGATGAGCGTGGCACTTTTAGCGAAACCTTTAATGCCAAAAACTTTTTAGATCAAACTGGCATTGCTGTCACTTTTGTGCAAGACAATCAGTCTACCTCAAAGTATGGCGTGGTGCGTGGTTTACATTTTCAAACAGGAGTTCATGGGCAAGCAAAATTAGTGCGGGTGGTTAAAGGAAGCGCTTTGGATGTTGTTGTAGATCTAAGAAAAGGAAGCCCTAGCTTTGGAAAAAGCTTCAGTATTGTGCTTTCTGGGGAAAACAAAAAACAATTATTTGTTCCTCGTGGATTTGCTCACGGTTTTAGTGTATTAGAAGATGATACCGTATTTGCATACAAATGTGACGCCTACTATAACAAAGAAAGTGAACGAGGTATTGTATACAATGACGCAACCTTAGCCATAGATTGGCACCTAAGTAGTACTGTTATGATTATTTCAAAAAAAGATCTTCAATTACCTACATTTCTTGAAATTACAAAATGAAAAAAATACTAGTCACAGGATCAAATGGACAATTGGGGCAGTGTTTGAAGCAGCAGCTCCAAAACACCGGTGATGTTTCATGCTATTTTGCAACTAGAGAAGACCTAGACATTACAAATGGTGATGTAATACAACGATTTTTTGGTGAACACAACTTTGATTATTGTATTAATACAGCGGCATATACCAATGTAGAGAAAGCAGAGAGTGAACAAAAAGAGGCTTTTTTAATAAACGCAGAAGGAGCATATAACCTTGCAAAAGCCTGCAAAAAGTACACTGTGGTATTGCTACACATATCTACAGATTATGTGTTTGACGGCATGGCCAAAACACCTTACCAAGAACAGGACCCCACAAATCCTTTAAATGTATATGGAGCCTCTAAATTAAAAGGGGAACAACACATAGTTGATACTTGGAACAAACACTTTATTATACGCACCTCTTGGCTTTATAGCCAATATGGAAATAATTTTTTAAATTCCATGCTTGAATTTGCTGAGCAAAAAAAAGCATTAACCATTACAACACAGCAAACAGGGACTCCCACCAATGCAAATGATTTAGCACAGGTGTTAGTAACTATCATAAAAACAGGAAATGCACGTTATGGTATATACCATTTCAGCAATCAAGGAGAAGGTACTTGGTTTGATTTTGCTAAAGCTATATTTAAGGCAACTGGAGAAATAGATGCCGTTAATCTTGCAAAAACCGAGCATTACGCTACTTTTGCTAAAAGACCTGCTTATAGTGTTCTTAATTGCAACAAGTTAAAAGTTACTTTAGGAACTCAGTATAAAAACTGGGAAGACAGTTTAATAAATTTGATACAAAAAACAAGAAGCGCTAACAGCCTCTTATAATAATTTAACACCTACGATATGTCAAGTAATAACAACAAAAACAATAGTGAAGAATTAGACCTTAACTTGATTATAGATAAAATTAGGGGCATGTATCATTCAGGGTTAATTTCTTTGTATACTATTTTTAACTTTTTTATTAAATCCTGGATTGTGGTTCTTGTTTTAATTATCGTAGGGGCAACCTTGGGGTTTTTTAATACAAATGACAATCCGGCAAGAGAAACGCAGCTCTATGTTAGGGTAAATGGTAATTCTGGGGCAATCGTGTATGATGCCTTAAATCAGTTACAATCTAAAATACAAGAGAAAGACTCTGTACTACTTGAGAAAAAGGGCTTTTTCAAAAACAGTGTATATTATATCCATAGTCTAGAGATAGAACCTTTGGTAAACATCTTAGAGATAATAGATGCCACAGAATCTAATAACAGAAATCTTGAAACTGTTATGGACCAAGCTCAATATGAAGACGAATTGTTAACCTCCGAGGTCTTTGTCCCTCAGTATAGGTATCACAAAATCTCCTTAGTTGGTGATTATTGGAGTTCTCAAAAAACAATAGACGCATTAGTCGCGTATTTAAATGACAATCCTGTTTTAATAAAACAAAATACTCTTTTAAAAGAAAGTTTGGCCTTTAGAATCGCAAGAAATTTTGAGAGTATATCTTATATGGACTCTATTTTTGATACCTACGGCCGCACAATCAGTGAGCTAACAAAAGGTACCGCTTCTGAGATTTCTATGGTAGATATAAATGTCACCAACATCCACATGCTTTTTGATCAAAAAGCATTGTTAATGGAGCAAAATGAAAAACTTCAGTTGCTCCTGCTTAATCAAGACAAAACAGTATCGCTTATCAATAAGCCTATGTTGTCTGTCAAAAAAAGTATTTTGGATGTTAAAATGGTAACCTATCCAATACTTCTTATTGTTTTGTTTGTGATGCTTTCAATGATGCGTTATTATTTTCAAAAAGCAAAGAACTTGAGTAATCAACGAAATATCTCAGACACAGAATCTACAGATAACGTAAATTAATTTTAAGATGGAGATACGCGCTGTCCTAAAAAAAATTAAAGGAAAAAAAACGACCATATTATTTGATCAAGCATTGTTTTCTCTTTTTAATTTTGGCTCTATTTTTGCGCTTTCAAAGCTAGCAGATGTGGCTATTTTTAGTGACTTTGTTGTATTTCAAAGCAATGTTTTTTTTCTGTTTATTTTTTGCACCTTTTTTTTGTCATCCCCAATTCTTGTGCTGTATCCTAAAAAATGGCGAGAACATGAAAAAGAATATCTAAGAGCGCTACTTTCTTCAAATTTGTTATTAAACCTATCCATAGGATTGGTTTTGTTTTTCCTATTAAAACAGCAAGGTTTGTATATCTCCTTTGTTTTTGTGGTTGGCATTCCTTTTTTAATGATCACTTTTGATATATTCAAAAAATACATGTTTAGCTCAAATAGGATACCCCTTTATCATACATGGGTTGCTTCTCTTTTATTAAATATTGTCTTTTTTTTCTGTGTTTTTTATTTCAAATCTAGACTCACGTTTTCGACAATTTTAGGCATCTACCTTTTTGCATATGCAGTAGCAACTTTTTATTTAGTGCTAATCTTCTTAGTTAAGAACATATTAAATCTCACGTTTTTTATTCCAAATTTGAATAAAAATATTCATTTTTTTGCTGTAATTAAGCATCACTTTAAATACTCAAAATGGATTATACTGGGCGGAATTGCTTATTGGGGATATGCCCAGGGACTCTATATTTATGCAAATGAACTACACACTTCAGCCCTTGGTATTGGGAAGATAAAAACGGTTCAAAACCTACTTGGCATCGTAAGTATATTTATAATAACTGTAGAGAATTTTTACACCCCTATGTTTTCAAATTTTATTCGATTACACCCCACAAAAAACATAAGTGAAATGGTTGTAAAAGTATATCGAGAAAACTACATAAAAGCGCTTGGGGTGTTGTTAATTATTCTTGTTTTTTCACTTGTATTTTATGAAATGTTATATGTTGAAAAATATGGAGATGCTTTAATGATTATTATTATATACTGTATTTGTCAATCTTTAATGCTTTTTCTAAGACCCATAACAATGGCTTTAAAGGCTTTGGAAATCACACGTCCATTTTTTATTGGGCACTTAATGGCTACTCTTACAATGTTGGTGGTTGGAAGTATATTAATTAAAAAATATGACTACATTGGAATGGCTATATCTTTTGCCTCAGCTATTGCTGTTTTTTCAATTATCATTGTTGGATATTACAAGAAAAATAACGCCGTTAACACCATCAATAGTTAATGCTACTGCTTAAAAAAACATATCAAGCTTTTTTTATTTTAGGAGTTTTTCTAATTCCTTTTAATTCTGACATCCCAAAATGGATGGGCTTCTTGGGGGAATACAGCTCAGATTCTTCTCCCTTATTTTTTATTATTTCATTTATTTTTTTACTAGTATACCAATTAAAATCCGGGAAGATATATATTCCCTATCGTACCATTGAGTATCAACTTTTAATACTCTTCATAGCTGTGTTGTTTTTTGTTACACTATTAAATATCCATCATATATTAGATTATTATTTTAAGCAAACCTCTGGAACAATGCGTTTTGTTAGACAAATGATTGCATTATTAATCTCTGCCGGAGCATTCCTTTACACGTTTTTAAACGTAGGGAAAGATTTTGGAGCACTCCCATTTTTCTTTCTCTTGAGGAAACTATTTTTAATAAGTTTTGTGTTGGTTTTTTGCTGTGGATTTGTGGAGTTTTTAATAGTGACCTTTAATTTGACTCAACTACGCCCAGTTTTTGATCTTTTTGATATGTTCCCTTTTGTCAATACACGGCTTGACTTTAAACTAACCCGTGTTTCATCCTTAACTTATGAGCCACCGGCACTAGGAACTTATTTGATCACTGCTGCTGGATTTTTGTTTTCTTATATTCTTACTGGAAAAAAAATCATCAGGTTTTTACCTTTTGTTCTGTTAGTCTTTCTGGCAATAGTGTCTAAATCAAGAACTGCTTTTGTAGTGATTCTTTTACAGGCTTTTGTTGGGGTAATCTTAATGTATATCTACTACAAAGATTTCAGAAAATACTTTAACATAGCCTTGCTTTTTACAGTTATTGGGGTTGCTTCAGTATCTTTTGTTTATAGAGCGGCTGTCACAGAGGCCATACAGGAGCGTATTTCTTCTTTTGACTTTACAGACACAAAATTTAGTCAAACAAATAATTCTATTTCAAATAAATCACGCCTTGGGATACAAACGGCAATGATTCAAACAATAAAAGAGTATCCAATCTTTGGAACTGGATGGGGGCAACAAGCCTTTATTTCAAGATATCACTATCCTAATTGGGCCCTAAAAAATAATTATGAATTTACCGCCAGGTATAGAAATCAATTCGACAAGTCATTCCCTCCTGGATTTAATCTATACCTAAGAATTGCCGCAGAGGCAGGAATGGTGGGTCTAATTTCTTTTTTGCTGTTTTTATTTGTTATCGTAAACAACACCACGTTTTGGTTCAAAAAAGACACTCAAACCAAATTTATACCAATTGTCCTGCTAATAAGTTTTGTTGGATATATTTTTAATTGGCTACAAATAGACAGCTTTAAGCTTTATGGATTTTGGCTATGTCTTGCCCTTTTTATCTTATACAAAAACAGGCAGTTAGACACAACCCACTAACAACCTATTATTTCTATAGGGTTTGTGTGAAATTTAACAGCGATCTGTCAATAGTTTCTGTAAGTCTTTTTGGAGCTATATAAGGTGTTTCTATATGACGTACAACCTCTTGTAATGTTTCACTTGGAGATATTTCGCCATCCATAACACGCAGAGCTTGGTGTTGCCCAACATCATCTAAGAAGTCTGAGCATTTTCTATGATATTCTATTAAAACAAAGGGAATATTGGCATAACAGGCAAAAATACTAGCATGTAATCTTGTCGAAATCATAAAATCACACCTAGATATTTTGTCCCAAGTGCTCTTAATATTCGGTGTGTATGGGTGTATGCTATACCTTTTTGGATCTACTGCTGATAGCAACTCATTTGTGGGGTCGGTGTCTCCAAAAGATTGATTTCCGTTAATTATAAATACTTTTAAAGTGTAGTTTGTTTGTTTTATCAAAAGATCAATAAGCTGTTTGAAATAACTATTTCTTTTGGTTTGTTTTAATAAATCCCCTCCCGTATACTGCTCATGATTACAAATGCTAATACCAATTGTTTTGGTGGTAGTTTTAGCGCTTTTATCTATAGGAGTGTAGTTATACATCATTGGCATAAGCGCCGCCAAATCAAAAGAGTTTACTACGTTTGCTGTAAGATTTAGGGAGGAAACATAATCATATGATCGTTGGTCTCTTAAGGAAATAAAAGCGAGTTGTTCTAAATATTTCTGAACCTGTTTCTCCTCTTTTATAGATTTGAACGGCCCAACCGAAACCCCCATAGCACCAAGTTTGAGTTTGTTGTTATATTTAGAAATAATTCGGCCAAGAGCCTTATTGCTATGAAAAGGAAGTTTACTGAAGGTAGAGCCTCCAGCCGAAATCATATAATCGGAGTTTTGTAACTCTTGGAAAAAAGAAACCCTGTCTAAGCCTTTACCTTTAGATGGTTTTGCCTTAATAGCATGAACCGTTTTAGGTAGGTGTGCTCCAATGAAAACGTTGTTGGTACAAGACCAGTATTTTTGTGCGCCCCAAGAAGAAACCTCGACAAATGCATCATCTCCAGCATTCTTAAATCCGTAAAACCCTTCGTAAGTGATTTTCATGTCCGTAATTTATGGTAAAGAAAAGAATTTAGAACCATAAAAATTACTTCTTTCCAATTATTTATTTGTTTTCAAGTCAGTAAAATGATAATGAATCAAATTGGTATATTTACAAAACAAAAAGCTGTAAAAGTTTAAATTAATGAGCCAAGTAATAAGTGTCATAATACCGGTTTACAACTCACAGGATACTATTGAGCTTGCCTTAAAATCTGTCTTGGCACAAACTCAAGGTCGCTTTGAAATAATTATAATTAATGATGGTTCCTCAGACGCAACTAAAGCTATTATTGAGTCATTTGTTTTGCACAATAAAGCACATAAAATCTTAGTTTATAATAGAGAGAATTTTGGTGTGTCTATCAGCAGAAATTTTGGTTTAAAAAAAGCAAGTGGCTCACTAATTGCATTTTTAGACAGCGATGATGCTTGGCATCCAGAAAAAATAGCAAAGCAGTTAGAAATTTTAAGTGTCGATGCCTCTATCGATCTTTTAGGCACCAATAGAGATGGACAAGAGTTTAAACGGTTTTTTGGTTTTAAAATCAGTGAGCTAATGAAAATTTCCCCAAAACTATTATTGTATAAAAACTTTTTCATGACCTCTTCTCTAATTTTTAAGAAAAGCATTATAGATAAGGTGGGGTATTTTAATGAACACATGAACCACTCTGAAGACTGGGAATATTGTATTAGAATTGCACAGCACTTTAATGTTCATTTGTATAATAAAAGCATGGTGCATTCAATTTCAGGAAAGGCAATGTTTGGTGAATCTGGATTGAGTGCAAATTTAGTAAAGATGCAATATGGAGAGTTATCAAACCTAAGGCTTGGTTATAGATTTGGGGTTGTATCATTTTTTGAGTATTTATTTTTAAACCTATACTCTATCTTAAAATTTGTAAGAAGAGTATTAATTAGCATTTTAAGAAAACTATCGTAATGAACATTAAGCTAGCCTCTATATATCATTACTTGTTTTTACTATTGTGCTTTGTAATTCCATTTCAAAAAATATCATCTGCATTACCTAACATTATTTTAATTGGATTGGTTGTACTATTCCCTTTTGTTGTACTTAAACAACACATTAAAAGATTAAAAACCCCTGAGGTATTTGCATATGTTGCCTTGTTCTTATTTCTAGTGGTCAACATGCTTCTTTTTCAAGATATTGGCAAGGAAATAAATATTATTAAAAAAATAGCCACCCCAATAATCATTCTATTACTGTATGCGCCAATTACAAATGTTACCAGTATAAAAAAGACCCTTATTCTATCTTGTTTTACGGCAATTGTAATTAGCACCATACGCATTGCTTTATTTTATTTTTCTGAAACTTCATTCAGTTTTTCAAATGGTGCGCTTGTAGATGAACTATTGATAATAGATAGATTATATCTAGGTTTTATGTGCATTATAAGCATTGTGGCTTCTGTAAATCTAATTGAGGCCCCTGTGGTTAAATATAGATTGCCACTGGTTATTAATATTTCTGTCTCCATATTTTTTATTCTATTAGCCTCTAGTAGGATCGCAGTGTTGTTGTTACTTCTACTTTTTTTGTTGAAAATTTTATATGCTAAAAAAAAGGTATTGTATGGTTTGATTTTTATAGGCCTTATGACAGTAACGGCGAGTGCTTTTGTTGTAAATAAAAATCTTGGTGAGCGCTTTTTTTACACACAAAGCAAAGCAAGTGGGAAAAGTTATTTTGAGCTACTAAAAAGCTGGGAGGCTAGAGTTGTTATTTGGGATTGTGGGGTTAATATCCTGTCTAGCCAAACGCCTATTTTAATTGGAAACGGGTTTTATGGCACCAAAGACAAGTTGTTAGAGTGCTATAAAACAACTATAGATAGAAAAGAAAAAAGAGACTATTTTGTAAGCAAGGGTTTTAACCCTCACAATACATTTTTAGACTTCTTGCTCAGTTATGGAATTATTGCTTTTTCTCTTTTTGTAATACTTATGGGACTACTTTTCAAAAGGGTTCGTTTTTCCTACACCCAAACCGCTTTATATGTCTCTCTGGTTTGCTTTTCATTGATTGAAAGTTACTTTCAAAGACAGCTTGGAGGTTATTATTTTGGTTTTATATTTATCCTTTTGCTTTTTAAGGAGTATCTTCCTAAAAACAAATAGAAGGCATTGTTTTAGGGTTTAATAACTAAAGAAATTAGCTACATTAATAAAAAATTTGACCTCTAGATATGGTTACAAAAACTAAAATATTATTTATACTGCATGCCGTTGGTGGTGTTGGTGTGTGGCTTAGAATTATTCTGCCTCAACTTAACCCAGAGCTTTTTGATTTTGTGATCATTCATGGAAAAACAGATACAGATACTGCATTTACAGACAAAAATGGTAATCTTGTTAAAACCTATACCACCACAATAGACAGAAACATAAACGTTTCTAAAGATTATAATGCCATTAGAGATTGCATTGCATTTATTGATAAAGAGAACCCAGATGTTATTCATTGTCATAGCTCAAAGGCAGGTGTTATTGGAAAAATAGCTGGAGCCATTAAAAAAAAGCCTGTTTTTTACACTCCGCATGCGTATTCTTTTTTAAGTAGTGAAAGTGTTTTAAAGCAAAAAATATATCTTGGTATAGAACAAGTTCTCTCCAGATTTAACAACAAAGTATTGGCGTGTTCTTTGTCAGAAAAAAATAGAGCCATCAAAGATGTAGGCCACAAAAAAAAGAAGGTTCTTGTGTTTGAAAACGGCATTAAACCTATACCAAAAATAACACCTTTACGTATCGAAAAAACTTGGCCAGACAGATATATATGTTCTGTTGCCAGGCCCTCATTTCAAAAAAATGTAGAACTCACCATAGAGGTTATACGCCAAGTCCAAGAAAAAATTCCAGGCATTCATATTGTTATCATGGGGGTTGGATTTCATTCTCCTAATCTTGAAAAGGTTACAAACCTCATTAAATTATATGGCCTTGAAGAAAATGTAACACTACTGCCCTGGACAGAGCGTGAAGACATTTTTCATATCATCAACAAGGCATCCCTCTATATATCCACTGCAAGATACGAGGGCTTGCCCTATGCTGTGATTGAGGCAATGGCTCTAAAAAAATCTTTTGTTGTTACAGATGCAGACGGAAACAGAGATTTAATTGAAGATGGAGAAAATGGATACCTTATAAAAGATGAAAATAGTGCAGCTTTTGCCACAAAAATAATAGCACTTATCCAACACAATGACAAAAGAATATTATTCGAAAATAAATCAATAGAAAAATTTAACGCTAGGTTTAATATTGAAAATACAATCCCCCTTTTAGAACAAATATATTTGAAGGAAGCATTAAATTAAATTAGAATCAAAATAGTATCTTTACTCTAGAAACAAAAAAGTTAAAACAGCAATAGTTATGAGAATTTTACTTGCTTCCATATACCCTTTTGCGTTTATGCTATTATTTGTCATCATCCCCTTTGATGATTACATACGCGCTTTGCCTAATATATTACTAATTATCCTTACCATTTCTTTTCCTGCAATCATTAAAAGAGAGCATTTTCAAAAAATCAAAAAGGTGCCTTTGTTTTTACTCCTGCTCTTCTTTGGGTATATTATAATAAACAGCATTTTATCTGGTAGGTTTGACACAGATATTAGCATCCTTAAAAAAATTGCCATCGCCATTGGGCTTGTTGTTTTATACCTCCCAATCCAGTATGATAGAAAAGTTCAAAAAGCTGTTATTTTCTCTTCCATTGCGGCCATTGTATTCTCTATTGTTAGTATTGTATATAGCGCTAACACCAATGCAAATTTTGAGTTTGGAGATAGCCGCATGATGATTGAGGCCTTACTTGTAGATAGATTATACCTTGGGCTTATAAGTGTGCTTAGTGTTTTGTTTTGCTACCGCTCAATGCGTAAAACATACCATCCTCATAACGCCTATTATTTGGGAGCTATTGCTATAAATGTGTTGTTTATTGTATTGGTGGTGTCAAAAATTGCAGGTATTGTACTGTTTTGTTTGCTTTTAATTCGTCAAGCATATGGAGGTAAAAAAAGCATGCGTATTGCAATTGCTACAGCATTTGTAGCTGTTTTAGTGGCGGGCTTGTTTTTTCTAAAGTCTCAGCAAGAAACAAGTGCGGGGCCTGTTTCTTTTTCAACATTTTTAAATAAAAACTTTGGAGCCTCAAACACCTCTCAAACTAGACTCATAACTTGGGGATGCAGTATGGATGTGTTACAAAATAGGACCATAGGGCTTACAGGAATTGGTTTTAAAGCCACCAAAGATGAGTTGGTGGCGTGTTATCAAACGGCAATAAAAAGCCCGCAGAAAAAGGAGGTATTTATATCTCAGCGCTATAACAGTCATAATCAGTTTTTGGATATTTTACTCAGCACTGGGTTTGTAGGACTGTTTTTGTTGTGTCTGTTTTTAATCTGGAGTTTTATGAAAAATAGAGAGCACTTTTTTCAAACCGCTATTTTATGCACCTTTATAGCCTATGGTCTGGTAGAAAACATATTTCATCGTCAAATAGGAGCCTATTATGTGGGGCTAATACTTATCATTGTATTGTCAAACAGCTCCTACAAACAAATCGATGTTCCAAAAGAGGTCTAAAAACCTAGTAAAGTGTATTTTTGCAATACTTAAGAGACGTTCAAAATCTCAAAAAAATAACAGTACATTCTGCATGTTGTAGAATAACATATATATGAAAAAAACAGTTTTAATTACAGGTGCAGCAGGTTTTTTAGGATCCCACCTTTGTGATAAATTTATCGCAAAAGGGTATAAGGTCATTGCTATGGACAACCTTATTACCGGAGACAAACGTAATATTGAGCATCTGTTTAAATTGGAAGATTTTGATTTCTACCACCATGATGTTACAAAATTTGTACATGTGGCTGGAGAGATAGATTATATTCTGCATTTTGCATCTCCTGCAAGCCCCATTGATTATTTAAAAATCCCTATACAGACCCTTAAAGTAGGATCACTAGGTACCCATAATTTACTAGGGCTGGCCAAAGAGAAAAATGCGCGTTTTATGATTGCATCCACCTCTGAGGTGTATGGAGATCCTTTGGTGCACCCTCAAAAGGAAACCTACTACGGAAATGTAAACACCATAGGCCCACGCGGTGTGTATGATGAGGCAAAACGTTTTCAAGAATCAATCACGATGGCCTACCACCGTTTTCATGGTATGGAAACTCGTATTGCTAGAATATTTAACACCTACGGCCCTAGAATGCGCCTTAATGACGGGCGTGTTATTCCAGCTTTTATAGGCCAAGCACTCCGCGGAGAAGATTTAACGGTATTTGGAGATGGTATGCAAACCAGAAGTTTTTGTTATGTAGATGATCAGGTAGATGGGCTATATAGGCTGCTTTTAAGTGATTACAGCGATCCTGTTAACATCGGAAATCCTCAAGAAATTACAATATTGGATTTTGCAAAAGAGATTATTAAATTAACCGGGACAAAGCAAAAAATAGTGTATAAAGAATTACCCAAAGATGATCCTCTGCAGCGCGAACCAGACATTACACTCGCCAAAGAACTTTTAGGGTGGGAGCCTAAAATGTCTAGGGAGCAGGGTATGAAAATTACCTTTGATTATTTTAAAGGCTTGACAAAAGAAGAACTCTTTAAAAGTGAGCATAAAGATTTTTCACAACACATAAGGTCTTAAGGTATATGATTTTTAAAAGAGGTAGATATTCGGGGTTTTTAAGGCCCATATCCTATGGTATAGATTTACTTGTAATTCATAGCCTTGCCTTTTTGTTATTTGAAGAAAGTTCTGCATTTACAAACTATGTCTTTTACATGTCTATTGCCTGGATAAGCAGCTCCATCTCCCTTAGTTTTTACGAGATTTACAGGTTTACTAGATTTAGTAATATTTTAACCCTGGCCATTAAACAAGCCCTTGTTTTTTTACTGCTCGTATTTGCATTTTTTGGTTTCTATGGAGAGTTGCAAGAGCCTACTAGTGCTATTTTAAAATATGTAGTGGTAGTAATGGGAGTGGTTTTTTTAATCAAGATTTCTATTTATTATTTGCTCAAAAAATACAGGCGTTTACTTGGAGGAAATGTCAGAAGAGTGGTTATTCTTGGCGCAAATGAAAAAACAAAAGAACTAGAAAACTTCTTTACTCAAAATACTGAATACGGATACTCTCTTGTAAAAAGATACAATGTACAGCACGATAAAGAACAGCTCCTTGAGGGGATTTTCAAAGAAATATCTGACAGTAATGTAGATGAGATATACGCCTCTGTTAATGCCCTTAGTGATGGATGTATGGCAAAAGTCATAGATTTTGCAGACAATAATTTAAAGGTTTTAAAATTTCTGCCAGACAACAAAGAGATTTTTGGCAAGAAACTTGACTTTTCATACTATGGATACCTCCCCATATTATCGCTAAGAAAAATCCCAACCGATGAGGCTTTTAACAAATTCATAAAACGAGCTTTTGATATCTTTCTGTCTTTGTTTGTTATTGTTTTTATTGTCTCGTGGTTAACCCCCATACTCGGTATTTTCATTAAACTAGAGTCAAAAGGACCTGTTTTTTTCAAGCAAAAAAGAAACGGTCTAGACTACAAAGAGTTTTACTGTTATAAATTTAGGTCTATGACACCAAGTTTAACCGCAGATTTACATCAGGCAACCAAAGGGGATACTAGGGTAACAAAAGTGGGGCGCATTATTCGTAAAACCAGCATGGACGAATTGCCTCAATTCATAAACGTACTTAAGGGAGATATGTCTGTGGTGGGACCAAGACCTCATATGGTAAGTCATACGCACATGTACGCAGAAAAAATAGACAAATTTATGGTACGTCACTTTGTAAAACCTGGCATCACTGGCTTGGCGCAAGTGAGCGGGTATAGAGGAGAGGTTGAAACAGACTCAGATATTATAAACAGAGTAAAGTGTGATATCTTTTATCTAGAAAACTGGTCTATTATTTTGGATCTTAAAATTGTCTTTAAAACAGTTTTTAACGCCCTCAGAGGAGAAGAAAAGGCATACTAAATTCACTTTTTATACCCCTTTTTTGTTTTAAAACACCAGGTAACATCTGTTTGCAAACGGGTAATAATTACTATCTTTAACCTATGGAGAAAACATGTCCAGAGTGTGGTGGTAAAATTATGGGGCGCGCAGATAAAAAATTCTGTAGTGACGGCTGCCGTAACTCTCACAACAACACCTTAAACAAAGACAGTAGTAACTTGGTTAGAAACATAAACAACCGGTTGCGCAAAAATTACCGCACTTTAAAAACTTTGAATACCAAAGACAAAACCAAGGTAAAGAGAGAAACGTTGGTAAAACATCAGTTTAACTTTAAGTACTTCACCTCTGAGTATACAACAAAAACAGGATCTGTCTATCGTTATGTGTATAACCAGGGATATTTAGAGCTTGAAAATGACTGGTTTTTACTTGTCAAGGATGATAGTGCAATGTAAAAAGCGTGCTTGGTTGACCTTTACTTTAATTTTAAACATAATTACATCATGAAATACATTAGTGGTTTTACTTCGTTTTTTGTTGTGATATTATTGGTTTGGTTAAGCTTTGATAGCTTGTTACCCTCTAAGGCAACTCTAGCCACTGCTCCAGATATAGAGTTCTCTGCACAGCGCGCACTAGTGCCACTTGTGCAAATTGCAAAGGCGCCACATTACCATGGTACCGATGAGCATACCCGTGTACGAGGTTTTATTATCTCTGAGCTTGAAAAACTGGGGCTACAAACACAGGTACAGCAGGCGTTTGTTTTAAGTAATAACAACAAGAGGCTTGTAAAACCAAAAAACATTGTTGCCAGGTTAAAGGGTACAGGATCAGGGAAATCTCTGGTGCTTTTATCTCATTATGATAGCGCACTGGTGCCCTCTTTTGGCGCGAGTGATGCAGGAAGCGGTGTGGCAACTATTTTAGAGAGTTTACGCGCCTATAATGCCAGTGGCAAAAAACCTCTCAATGATATTATTGTTGTTTTTACAGATGCAGAAGAGATTGGTTTGGTTGGGGCATCACTCTTTGTAGAAAAACATCCTTGGGCAAAAAACGTTGGCCTTGTACTTAACTTCGAAGCGCGCGGTAGTGGTGGCCCTAGCAACATGATTGTAGAAACCAATGGCGGGAACACCAACCTTATTAAAGCCTTTACCGCAGCAGATGTTTGCTATCCCGTAGCATCATCTTTGATGTACAGCGTTTATAAAATGCTTCCAAATGATACAGACTCCACCATTTTTAGAGAAGACGGTGATATAGAGAGTATGTTTTTTGCCTTTATCGATGACCACTATGACTACCACACTGCCAATGATACGGTAGAAAATCTAGATATAGAAACCCTGCAACATCAAGGAAGTTATCTGCTCCCACTGCTACACTATTTTGCAGTATCAGACCTAAGCACTTTAAAGGCAGAGGAGGATTCTGTGTATGTAAATATGCCCTTGGTAAAATTTATGTACTACCCTTTTTCTTGGATCTTGCCAATGCTTTGTATTGCCTTTGTATTATTTTTTGTGGTCTTAGGCTATGGATTATCTAGACACAAGTTACATCTGGGCGGCGTAGTAAAGGGTTTTTTTCCGCTACTACTGTCTCTTATAATTTGTGGAATCCTTGGGTTTTTTGGTTGGAAATTACTAACCAACATATACCCTCAATACCAAGAAGTGCAGCATGGGTTTAAATATAATGGGCATGCCTATATCGGGTTTTTTGTAACCCTTTGTTTGGCTATTTTATTTAAGATGTACCGCTATTTTGGAAAACGCATTAGTGTTGTAAATCTATTAGCGGCACCACTTTTTTTATGGCTAGTTGTTAATGTACTTGTATTTTTATTTTTAAAGGGTGCGGCGTTTTTTATAATTCCTGTGTTTTTTGGAGTTCTTAGCTGGTTTTTACTTTTAAAATTCCAAAAACCAAGTTTAATTGGTATGGCACTATTGGCCGCTCCTGGGGTATTTTTATTTGCGCCTTTAATCCAGTTTTTTCCTGTTGGATTGGGCTCAGACCATATTGTGATTAGTTGTGTGTTTACTGTTTTATTGTTTGGATTATTACTCCCTGTTTTTGGGTATTATAAGCTTAAAAACGTGTTGTCTTACCTATTTTTAGCCTTGGCTTTGGTGTTTTTTATAGTGGCCCATACTCAAAGTTCTTTTTCTGAAATACGTCAAAAGCCAAACAGCTTATCTTACTATAACAATCTTGACACCAAAGAGGCCTATTGGGTTAGCTATGATAAGATGTTAGACTCTTGGACAAAGCATTATTTGGGGGAAGACCCAAAACCAGCAACAGCTTATATTGAGAGTGCAGCAGGAAGCAAATACAACACAAGCTATAGGTTTGCTACAAAGGCGCCGGTAGTGGCCATCCCAGAATTTAACCTAACCATTAACCACGATAGTATCTATGACGGCATGCGAGAGGTTGGTTTTACCATAACACCCCAAAGAGATGCCCATCAAATACGCCTTTATACAGACAAGGAAGTTGTTTTTTCATCCCTGCAATTTAATGGGGTGAGCGTTTCAATGAATGATACTTTAAAACAAGGCACGTTAAACAGAGCAACAGATGAATTATTAAGATACTACATTGCAGATACAGATTCCCTACAAGTGTCATATACCTTACCGGAGGGTGAACCTTCACCAACTTTTAAGGTGCTTGAATACGGTTTTGATTTGGTTAGCAATCCTTTACTTGGTGTAAAACCAAGAGAAAAAAACATGATGCCTAAACCTTTTATAAATACAGATGCTGTGATCAATAAAAAATCATTTAGCATTCAAAAAGGGGCGGCCATACAGGACTTCTCACAATAATTTTAAAATTTCAGCTTGAAAAAAACAATTGCAATTGCGGGATTAGGTTGGCTAGGAAAACCTCTAGCCCAACACCTATCATTTTTAGGGCACACTATAAAAGGCTCTGTGACCTCTCAAAGAAAAGCCACTGCCTTACAGCAAAGTGGCATTAACACCTATGTAATTAATAGTACAGAAGATGGCCTGTACGGCGCAGCTCAAGGGTTTTTAAAAAAGGTGGACACCTTAGTTATAATGATACCTCCTGGTCTTAGAAGAAATACAGGGGCAGATTATGTCTTAAAAATGTCTCATTTATTGACTGAAATATTAAAATCTAAGGTGGCCAACATTGTATTTATAAGTAGTACTTCTGTGTATGATGACACCCAGGGAAAAGTCACAGAAAAACAAGTTCCGTTGCCCCGGACCCAGGCGGCAAAGCAATTATTTCAAGTAGAGCAGTTGTTTTTTAACGCCCCTGGAATTAAAACAACTATTGTGCGCTTTGGAGGGCTCATAGGGGGCGCTAGACAACCCGTAAAGCACCTTGCGGGCAGAATAGATCTAGACGGCGGTAATGCACCCGTAAACCTCATCCACAAAAAAGATTGTATTGGTATTATTTCAAGTATTATAAAACAGGATGCATTCGGGCATATCTTTAATGCTGTGCACCCAAATCACCCAAAGAAAAAAGAGTATTACACACAAAAAGCAAAGGAATTGGATCTCATTGCTCCAAGGTATTCAGAATCAAAAGATGACATGCCAAACAAACAGGTTGATTCTATACATCTAGAGGCTGTTATTGGGTATCGTTTTAAAGAGATGTTATAATGCTACTTTTTATTGTTTTGTGCAGAAGTTTTATAAAAAGAATCTAACCGTATTTTAAGCACCTGCTTTTCTTTAAGCTCGTTATTTTTTACGGTATTATCTTGGGTGTCTTTTTCAAATTTTTCGTTGATTTGGATAATTAAATTTGCAGTTGCCAAGTTCATCTGCTTTATAGCCTTCTGGATTTCTAGTGTGTCTAACCTGCCCTTATTAGCTACTTGTTTAACTATGGCCGCTCTTGTCTTGGTTATAATAACCCTAGAATAAATGGGCTGGGTGTTTAAGGTATCTGGAATATTTTTTGTCAAAGAATCCATCCTAGATACAAGCAGGTTACTGCGTTGTTGAATTGTTGTTAAACTTGCTTGATTAATAGCCAAAACCTCTGTTATTAGATCGTCAAAAACGGGCCATTGAGAAATATAGTTTTCAGAGCTCTCAGAAAAGTCTGGCAACATAGCATCTGCTTGGCCAAACAACTTAGAGTCAGTAACTTGATCTGTCTTGGTTTGAGTGGCTGCCGGTTGGCTATCAATACAGCTCGCAACAAACAACAGACAGATGCTAGAAAAAAAAAGAAGTTCCCGTTTCATAAAACAATGTAATTACCACAAATATACCGTTTCTCTCACAAAGGGCTCTTTTTGAGTGTGTTTTATAGTGGTAAATAGTGCTATATTTACATGATAAATTGACTCTTTAATATGGAAAAAAGAATATTAATCATTGGCGCCTCTGGACAAATTGGTAACGAACTTACCATGTATCTCAGAAATATGTATTCAAATCAAAATGTGATTGCTAGTGATATTAGGGAGCCTAGCAGTATCGTTATGGAAAGTGGCCCTTTTGAAATTCTTGACGCCATGGATTATCCTGCCATAGAAAAAATAGTAACAAACTATAACATTACAGATGTCTATTTAATGGCAGCCATGTTAAGTGCTACTGCAGAAAAACATCCAATCAAAGGCTGGGATTTAAACATGACCTCTTTGTTTAATGTCCTGAATCTAGCAAAAGACAAGAAGATTGAAAAAGTTTTTTGGCCCTCAAGTATTGCTGTTTTTGGCCCCACTACACCCAAAACCAACACACCCCAACACACCATAATGGAACCCGCAACGGTCTACGGAATTAGCAAGCAAACCGGAGAGCGTTGGTGTGAGTATTACCATATGCGCTATGGTGTAGATGTGCGCAGCATACGCTATCCTGGCCTAATTAGCTACAAAACTCCTCCAGGGGGAGGCACCACAGATTATGCCATTGAAATCTTCCATAAAGCCTTAAAAGACAAAAAGTATACTTGTTTTTTAACGGCTCAAACCGCCTTGCCTATGATGTTTATGGATGATGCCGTTAATGCCACTGTAAATATCATGCTAGCCCCTCCACAGAAAATAAAAATTAGAAATGCATACAACCTAGCAGCATTGAGCTTTAATCCTCAAGAGCTTGCCGCTAGCATACAAAAACACATCCCAGATTTTACAATTAACTACCAGCCAGATTTCAGACAAGCAATTGCAGATTCTTGGCCAGCAAGTATTGATGATTCTGTGGCAAGAAAAGATTGGGGGTGGCAACACACTATAGATCTTGACAAGATGACCAAGATCATGATTGATAATTTAAAATAATTCTGCTTTTACTTCTAAAAAAACGATTTATTAGTTTGAATAAAAGACTTCAATAAACAACTCTTTTTTGCAAAAAAAGTAATGCGCATAAAAAAAGGCAAACGAGATGTTCACCTTTTTTTGCCCCAAATTTTACCATGAACTTAACCTACTTATGTTATGGTATAGTTCAAATGTATCATTATTTTCATACTAACAAAGCAACTTTTATAGGTTTTGGATAAAGTGAAAATAAATACCGACAAACGACTTAGAAATTACAGTATTAGCAGCAATTAACGTTTAATATGCTCTTTCTGGATTTCCTTCAAAGAAATTAACATACGCTCTATTAACAACTCTATTTCCGCCACTAGTTGGATAATCTCCTGTAAAATACCAATCTCCTAGATTTTTAGGACAAGCTTTGTGCAAATCATCTACAGACTGAAATATCAATTTCACTTTGGTAGTTATGCCCTCTTCTGAGATAATCTCAGCAATTTTATCAGATATTTGCTCATCCGTAAAAGGAGCGTATAGATCTTTAACATGGTTAATTACCGCTGCATCCGCAAGCTCAAGTTGTTTTTTACACTTGTGGTAAATCTCCTCTATAATTGCGTCTGTACCGTTGTCTTTGTGCAGCTCGATGGCCGCATTAAAAGCAACAAGTTTTTCCAATCTGGCCATATCAATTCCATAACAGTCTGGATACCGTATTTGAGGAGCAGAAGACACAACCACTATTTGTTTGGGGTGTAAGCGGTCTAACATGCGTAAAATACTCTTCTTTAAAGTAGTTCCCCTTACAATACTATCATCTATAATTACCAAATTATCGGTAGGCTTAACAACACCATAGGTAACATCATACACATGTGCCACCAAATCATCTCTACTGCTATCATCTGTAATAAAGGTGCGAAGCTTTACATCTTTTATGGCAATTTTCTCGGTGCGTATTTTGTGAGCTTGTATCTCACCTAAACGCTCTGGAGTAAGATTGTTTGCCTCTTTTAAAATAGCAGCATTTTTTTGTTTATTGAGCTCGTTTTGTGCAGCATCTAGCATTCCGTAAAAAGAGGTCTCTGCGGTATTTGGTATGAAAGAAAACACACTGTTTTCTGTGTCATGATCAATGGCAGATAACACTTTGGGCATAATCAATCTCCCCAGCTCTTTTCGTTCTTGGTAAATTTCGGCGTCACTCCCTCTAGAAAAATAAATACGCTCAAAAGAACAGCTCTTTCGCGTTAGGGGAGTTAGTATTTCTGAAATGCTCATACGGCCGTCCTTTTTAAGAATAATAGCATTTCCTGGATCAATTTCTTTTACATCATCAAAGGGCACATTAAAAACAGTTTGTATCACAGGACGCTCACTGGCCACTACCACTACCTCATCATCTTTATAATAATATGCTGGGCGTATACCTGCCGGATCACGCAACACAAATGCATCTCCGTGCCCCAAAAGTCCTGCCATAGCATAACCACCATCCCAGTTTTTTGCAGACTTTTTTAGTATCTTTTCTATATTAAGATTCTCAATAATATGGGCAGAAGCCTCCATCTTAGAGAGCCCTTTCTTTTTTGCTTTTTTGTACAGCTTAGCAACACCTTGGTCTAAGAAATGACCAATATTTTCTAAAATGGTAATGGTATCTGCTTTTTCTTTTGGGTGCATTCCCAGATCAATTAAATTCTGGAATAACTCTGTGGTATTGGTCATGTTAAAATTTCCAGCAATAATAAGGTTGCGATGCATCCAGTTATTTTGTCTTAGAAAAGGATGTACCGTCTCTACGCTATTTCCGCCAAAGGTGCCATAACGTACATGCCCTAACATCAGCTCCCCTATGTAAGGAATCTCTTTTTTCTGGGCAGCAACATCGTCTTTAATACCTGGGTTTTTTTCAAACTCTGCATTAATACGGTTGTTTATTTGGGCAAAAATATCCTGTATGGGTTGAGATTTGTTAGACCTAACTCTACTAATGTAACGCTCTCCTGCGGTTGGATCTAATTTAATACTTGCAAAACCAGCACCGTCTTGACCACGGTTGTGCTGTTTTTCCATCATTAAATACATTTTGTTTACTCCGTAAAAAGCGGTGCCGTATTTCTTTTTATAAAATGCCAAAGGTTTTAAAAGTCTAACCATGGCAATACCGCATTCATGTTTTAAAGCGTCACTCATATTGATTTCCCAAACAGTCGGGAATTGTATTAATGATTAATAATTGTATGTATATAAAAAACGTCCCAAAAAGTTGAGACGCGTTGTTATGATAATTCTATTTCGTATTGTGTCAAGCTCTTAAACTTGTGTAAGCGAGAGTCTATCTCCTTTTTGGTTAGATGTTCCATGCGCTGTGTTCCAAATTTTTCTACACAAAAAGAAGCCAAACAAGAGCCGTAAATAATGGCTCTTTTCATACTCTCAAAGCTGTAGTCACCTGTTTTTGCTAGATAGCCTGTAAAGCCACCAGCAAAAGTATCTCCTGCTCCAGTGGGGTCAAACACCTCAGCTAGAGGCATTGCCGGGGCAAAAAACATCTCATCTTCGTGAAAAATCAATGCGCCGTGCTCTCCCTTTTTAATCACTACATATTTTGGCCCCATCTCCATGATTATTTTTGAAGCATTTACCAAAGAGTACGCTCCAGATAATTGTCTTGCCTCTTCATCATTAATGGTAATGACATCTACCTTAGAAATTACTTTTTTAAGATCATCTAGGGCTATATCCATCCAAAAATTCATGGTGTCCAAAACAACCATTTTTGGATCATGCATCTGCTCTATTACGCTCATCTGTACCATTGGGTGTAAATTCCCTAACATAACCACCTGTGCATCTTTGTAAGAATCTGGCACCACTGGAGTAAATGTCTCTAACACGTTAAGCTCTGTAGCTAGGGTGTCTCTGGAGTTCATGTCATTGTGGTACTTCCCGCTCCAAAAAAATGTTTTACCCTCTTTTACAACTTCAAGTCCTTGGGTGTTGATGCCTTTGCTCTCCAGTAGCTGGATATCTGATTGCAAGAAATCTCCCCCCACCACAGACACAATAGCTGGGTCTATATCAAACTGAGCGCTAGAGAGCCCAATATAAGTTGCGGCACCTCCTAAAATTTTATCGGTTTTACCAAAAGGAGTTTCAATAGCATCAAAAGCCACGGTTCCTACAATAACTAGTTTACTCATACAATTATTTCCAATAATTAAGGTGTAAATTTAATCAATTAAATGAGAAAAAAGAAGTTTTATTAAACAGTCTAACACATAAATTAAATCCTGAAATTTTGATAATAAAAAAGCCCTATAATATGTTTCTCCCTTTGTTATTTTCTGCCAAAATCTGCAGGAATTTCTCCCCAGGCTTTGGTCTCCCATTTAACAATAAAACTGCTGTAAGAATTATTTTTAAGCCAAAGCTCTGCCCTAGATATAAGCTCAAAAATGACCTCATTTTTTGTTGTTTTTTTTAATTTAGTATTACATTTCTTCTTTTTTACCCAGCCTATAGCAATTCTAGAGTCAGAATAAATAATACGATCGCTTTTCTGTTTTTTAAGAAATGCCAAGCCATGAACTAGGGCCAAAAATTCTCCTACATTATTGGTGGCTTGATCAAATGGCCCTTGATGAAATAGTTGCCGTTGGGTCTGAGTGTCTACACCCCGGTATTCCATAAGTCCTGGATTTCCACTACATGCAGCATCTACAGCTATAGAATATAAATTTGGCTGGCCATAATCTGCTTTTTGGGAGAGGGTAAGAGATTTGTTTTTACCAGGTGTTTTACCTTTGTAGTCTTGATAGCTTTTATTGTAGGCTATTTTTGCTGCCGGCAAAGATTCAAAACTCATGTACTGAGCTCCAGAAATTCCTTTTATAGCCACTTGACACTCCTTCCAGCTATGGTATATACCTGCAGGGTTACCGAACCAAACAACATAATATTTTTGCTTTTTTTGTGCCATGGCTCTTACCGCAGTGTGGCTTTAGTTAAAATATCCTCGATTACCTTTGGTAACCACTGATGTTCTAGAAGCTGCACTTTGATTGCAACATCTTGCGGGGTATCTTGTGGTAGTATCCTTGTCTTTTTCTGAAATATAACTCCGCCCTGGTCATACTGGTTATTAACATAATGTATGGTAATGCCGCTCTGGGTTTCTTTATTGGCTACAATGGCTTTGTGCACATGTTGGCCATACATTCCTTTCCCGCCATATTTTGGCAATAAGGCTGGATGTATGTTTATGACCTTGTTTGGGTAGGCATCTATGATAATTTCAGGAAATTTAAGTAAAAACCCCGCCAATACAATTAGATCTGGATTGTGTTGTTTTAACACAGAAAGTAAGCCTTGGGGAGACAGCATTTCGGTTTTAGTAAAGGAAAAAGCCATTACATTAAGAGCCAAAGAGCGTTGCAATACCTTGGCATTTTTATTGTTTGATAACACACAAACAACCTCAGCCTGGTTTGAGTTTTGAAAATAATTTATAATATTTTGTGCATTTGTGCCATTGCCTGAAGCAAAAAGTACGATACGCTTCTTCATTGGTTTTGATTGGGTGTTTGCGGTAGTTATCATCTATAAATATCACAAAAGTAAGGCAATCGAGATACACTTCTATTAAAAATGTTAAATTTGGTTATAGATTTTTTTTTTAAAGTAGTGTTTTAAGTTAAAATATTTTATTTTTACCGCTTAATTAAAATTTAAAAACAAAGATTATGTCAGACATTGCATCAAGAGTAAAAGCTATCATCGTAGACAAATTAGGTGTTGACGAGAATGAGGTTGTAAACCAAGCAAGCTTCACTAACGACCTAGGAGCAGATTCACTAGATACGGTTGAGCTTATTATGGAATTTGAGAAAGAATTTGATATCCAAATTCCAGATGATCAAGCTGAAAACATTGCTACAGTTGGTCAAGCAGTTTCATATATTGAAGAGAACAAATAAGAAAAATTCTTTATGGAATTAAAGCGAGTTGTAGTAACAGGTCTTGGCGCACTTACCCCCATTGGAAATAACATCCAAGAATATTGGGATGCTTTAAAAAGCGGTAAAAGTGGTTGCGCACCCATTACCTATTTTGATACTGAAAAGTTCAAAACTAAATTCGCTTGTGAAATTAAGAATTATGATCCGTTACAGCATTTTGACCGCAAGGAGGCTAGAAAACTAGACCGATTTGCTCAATACGCACTAGTCTCTAGTGATCAGGCCATACAAGATGCCGCTCTAGATATGGATGCCATCGATAAATTTCGAGTTGGTGTTATTTGGGGAGCTGGTATTGGTGGAATTGAAACATTTCAAAATGAAGTAATAAACTTTTCACAAGGGGATGGAACGCCACGTTTCAACCCCTTTTTTATTCCAAAAATGATTGCAGATATTGCCCCTGGTAATATTTCAATCAAACATGGGTTTATGGGACCAAACTATACAACGGTTTCTGCCTGTGCTTCTTCTGCCAATGCTATGATTGATGCATTAAACTACATTCGTTTAGGCCATTGTGATATTATTGTAACAGGAGGAAGTGAAGCAGCTGTAACCATGGCTGGTTTAGGTGGCTTTAATGCCATGCATGCCCTTTCTACAAGAAACGAATCTGCAGAATCTGCATCAAGGCCTTTTGATGCTACTCGTGATGGATTTGTATTAGGAGAAGGTGCTGGAGCTTTGGTATTAGAAGACTACGATCACGCAAAAGCACGTGGCGCAAAAATATACGCCGAGGTAATTGGTGGTGGGATGTCTAGTGATGCATATCACATGACTGCTCCGCATCCAGAAGGTATTGGCGTAGAACGTGTAATGCACAATTGTTTAAATGACGCAGGCATTCAGGCCGGTGAGGTTGACGCAATAAACACACATGGTACCTCAACGCCTCTTGGAGATGTTGCGGAATTAAAGGCAATTAGTAAAGTATTTGGTGCACATGCCAATAAAATAAACATCAACTCTACAAAATCTATGACAGGACACCTACTTGGTGCAGCTGGTGCAATAGAAGCAATTGCCTCTATTTTATCCATGCAGCACAATCTAGTGCCTCCTACCATTAACCACACCCAGGTTGACCCAAACATAGATCCTTCTTTAAATTTAACACTCAATAAAGCTCAAGAGAGAGAAGTAAACATTGCCATGAGCAACACCTTTGGATTTGGGGGCCACAATGCTTGTGTGCTGTTTAGAAAACTAAAGGAGTAAAACAATGGCTACTTTTAAAAACATATTTAATCCCCGTGCCCCTAAGGACGGGGGTTTTTTTTTAGCAATAAGAGAGCTTCTAGGTTTCAACCCTAAAGACATTGGCATTTACCAAGAGGCCTTTACCCACCGCTCCACCAACACAACCTCCACACAAGGGCATGCGCAAAACTATGAACGTATGGAGTTTCTTGGAGACGCTATGTTAAGTGCTATTATTGCAGCCCACCTTTACAATAAAGTACCTGGTGGAGATGAGGGTTACCTAACTAAAATGAGAAGCAAGGTGGTAAGCAGAGAACACCTTAACGAATTAGGAAGAGATCTAGAACTAACAAAACATGTAAAAACAACGGTGCCCATTGGCCAGTTTGGTGTTAATATTCATGGCAATGTGTTTGAAGCCTTGGTTGGCGCCATATACTTAGACAGAGGGTATAAGTACTGCGAAAAATTTATCAACAAAAGGGTAATAGAGCCCTACGTTGATATTGAAAAACTAGAAGGAAAGGTAATTAGCTACAAAAGCCTTTTTATTGAATGGTGTCAAAAAAATAAACATCAGTTTAAATTTTCGGTTTATGAAGATACAGGAAACGATACTCTTAAACATTTTGGCGTAAAACTAACCCTAGATAATAAACTAGTGGGCAAGGCAAGAGCAACCTCAAAAAAGAAAGCGGAAGAACAAGCAGCCAAAAGAGCCTATTATAAATTACAAGAGGTAATAGACGGTTTTAGCAAAAAAAGCTAAGATATCCCTGGCGCCACCATCAATTTACCGCTACATTACTACAACATATTGTAGTTTAACTTAGAATTTATAGCATCTTTTTATATTTCTACTGAAAGTATATATACTTTTACCTCTTACGCTTAAGGCTATGGCAACTCATAAATTAGTGTTGGATGATGATTTTGAAGAAGACTTCTCCCTTATCGCTATTCATTGCAGTGAGGAGCCTTATAAAGTTGCCTATATTCTAAATCAATTTGCTCGTTTAAAACTGCGCCGCGAAAAATTAGATTTAGCATTTAGCTCTAGCGGCATGGAAATAAGATTACCGCTTTTTGGGTTTGAAGATCATACAGAATATACAGACTATAGCTTAGTGGCAAACAAATGTAAATCTGCAGTTACTAAAACAAATAAAAGTGTAGGGCTTTTTGGCAACACCACAGATAAAGAAACAGTAATTACATACCTTATTCCAGAACTAAAAAAAGTAGATTACTTTTTAAAAATCCAGAGCGATTTTGACAACCCAGGAACTAAAATGCTGATCAACGAGATCAACGATATAAAACAAATAATTTCTGCCTACCAAGTAGCGCCAGAAACCCTTAAATCAAAGGACAACCTAATATTTGACTAAATGCCAAATCAAAAAAAGACTAAAATTGTAGCTACCCTAGGGCCTGCTACTGCAGATAAGAAGATTCTTAAACAAATGATTCTAGCTGGAGTTAATGTGTTTCGCGTTAATTTCTCTCATGCAAACTATGACAATGTTAAACAAGTAGTTGCCCTTATCAGGGAGCTAGCAACAGAGCTCAACACCTCAACTGCAATTCTTGCAGATCTACAAGGCCCAAAATTAAGAGTGGGAATGATGAAAGAGGAAGTGATTGTTCATCCAGGAGATGAAATTTCATTTTGCACCGGGGAAGAATTTGAAGGAAACTCCAAGAGAGTGTACATGAACTACAACAATTTCCCTAAAGATGTTAAAAAGGGTGAACGTGTACTTCTTGATGACGGAAAATTAATGTTTGAAGTACTCTCCACAGATGGAAAAGCAGAGGTAAAAACCAAGGTAATACAAGGGGGGCCTTTACGCTCTCGTAAGGGTGTCAATCTACCAAACACAAACATCTCTTTACCTGCACTAACAACCAAAGATAAAGAAGATGCTGTTTTTGCAATTTCTCTTGAAGTAGATTGGATTGCACTTTCTTTTGTGCGCCATGCGGCAGATTTAAAAGAACTACAAGCCCTAATTAAAGCCAATAGTAAATATAAAATTCCAATCATAGCGAAGATAGAAAAACCAGAAGCAGTCGCTAATATTGATAAAATTGTTTCCCATTGTGACGGCCTAATGGTTGCCCGGGGTGACCTAGGAGTTGAGGTTCCTGCAGAAGAGGTGCCGCTGATTCAAAAAGAACTAGTTCTTACAGCAAAAAGAGCAAGAATTCCAGTTATTATTGCCACCCAAATGATGGAAACAATGATTTCATCTCTCACGCCAACAAGAGCAGAGGTAAATGATGTTGCAAACTCTATTATGGATGGTGCAGATGCCGTAATGCTAAGCGGAGAAACTTCAGTAGGTAAATACCCTGTAGAGGTAATTCAAAAAATGGCCAGTATCTGTACCCAGGTAGAAAACTCTTCTCTAATCTCTGTGCCACATGAGCCTCCTCACATTAGAACCAACCGTTACATAACAAAATCAATATGTTATCATGCAGCCAACATGGCTAATGAAATTAATGCAACAGCTATTTGTACCCTAACCAATAGTGGGTATACCGCATTTCAGATATCTGCATGGAGACCAGATGCGCATATTTTGGTGTTTACAAATAACCGCAGAATACTATCAAGATTAAACTTGTTATGGGGAGTAGCCTCTTTTTACTATGACAAATATGAAAGTACAGATCAAACCGTAGAAGACGTAAATAAAATTGCACACAAAGCAGGTATTGTGGCAAAGGGAGATTACTTAATTAACCTAGCGGCAATGCCAATTGTAGATAAAGGCATGGTAAACACACTGTGTGTTTCTCAGGTATAACACCTTAGCTTGAAAAGCTCCTAAGACACAATTGTATTCCAAAAAAAGCCCCTTAAAATAATTATTTTAAGGGGCTTTTTAACACTAAGGCTGTTGTGTGTTTACAAAACAACATAGTGCTGCTTTATTCTCATCATACCATCTTGTTTGCGTATACTTATGTGCTGTTTAAAGTTGCTGGTTGTGTAATTATACACAATCTCAACAAGGGTATTATCCAACCGCGTTACCTGAAGCTCACGCACCAAGACGCCTAATGGCTTATTAGGGCTATTTATTACTTGAGCGTCTCTCCCTAAAGGATCTGGCATTGCAAAATCTCTTGGGATATCATATAGTTTTTGCGCAATCAAGTAGGCCTCATGCCATTTTGTAGTAGGTATTAAAAGTGTTTCTGTGCTACTAGGCTCACTAGCTGTGCCGCCAACAAGCTCCGTTATACTGGCGTTAGGATGCGTGTTTTGCAAATCAGCAATATACATCTTTGGGTTTGCACCCGGCTCTGGCGGAAAGAGTTCAGACAAATACCCGCTAAATGCAAATCCTGTTTTATTGTTATACAACACCTGATGCATCCCTCCCTTAACGCCCCTGATATTCATGGTATTATTTGCCTCTAAAGACACAATTTCCACTTTAGTGCCGTAGGGCATAACGGCGAGTTTTTGACTCTTCAAGTTGTTGTACTGCCTTAAAGAAAGACCGCTTGCTGCTGTTACATAGAGTGTAGCTGTCTTTTTTTCTAGTGGGGATTGAACGCTTATTTGTGTAAGTGCTATTTCTGTTTGTTGGGGCAATTTTTCTTTACAGGATGTAAAAAATGTTATTGCGATGAGTGCGGCAATGGCAAGAGCTTTCGTTTTCATAAGGATTGGGTATTAAATTCAAAGTAAAGCTATTGGCATAAAGAGTCTTTTATTAAAGGTTGATTATATGTATATATAACTAAACTTTATCTGGGTTTATTGCACTAGCATAGGTTTTAAAACTCAAATTTCATTTGGACATCATATTTTTTTTCTTCTTTTAGGCTTAGCTTTTGCTTGTTTTCATTGTTAAGCCCAGACAAAGAAATTCCTAGCAACCGAACCGAGTTTTTCATTTTTTCCTGGTACAATAACTCTGTGACATGCTCCATTATTAACTCCTCACTTGCCATATAAAAAGGCAGGGTTTTACTGCGAGTTTGCAGGGTGAAATCACTGTACTTTATTTTTAAGGTAATAGTTTTTCCAGCTACTTTGTTTTTTTTAAGCCGGCGCTGAACCTCTTTGGCGATATCTTGTAACCGCTCTAGCATATACAACTCGCTTGATATGTTTTCGCCAAATGTGCGCTCTGCAGCCAATGATTTTCTGGTGCGTTGTGGGCTTACTTTACTGTTGTGGATACCCCGCACAATGTTAAAATAATAGGGACCACTTTTGCCAAAATGTTCAGTTAAAAATGCGAGCGATTTTGTCTTTAAATCATTGCCGGTGTATATCCCTAAACGGTACATTTTCTCTTTCATTACTTTTCCAACTCCATAAAACTTTTTAATGTCTAGGGCTGCTATAAAGTCTAATACCTGTTCTGGAGAAACCGTTTTTTGGCCATTTGGTTTGTTGTAATCACTGGCAATTTTAGCAACAAATTTATTGATAGAAATACCTGCGCTGGCATGTAATCCTGTTTTTTGATAGATCTTTTCTCGAATTTGCTGTGCTATTACTGTGGCGCTAGGGATTCCTTTTTTGTTTTGGGTAACATCAAGATACGCCTCATCTAAGGAAAGCGGCTCAACCAAATCTGTGTATTCAAAAAAAACACTGCGTACTGTATCAGAAATTTCTTTGTAGCGGTCAAAATCTGTTTTAACAAAAATAAGATGCGGGCATAATTTAAGGGCCAAGGCCCCAGACATGGCAGAACGCACCCCAAATTTCCTAGCCTGGTAACTTGCTGCGCTTACCACACCTCTTTTGCCGCCACCTCCTACTGCTATCGCTTTACCAACCAAAGACGGATCATCGAGTTGGGCAACACTCGCATAAAAGGCGTCCATGTCTACATGAATAATCTTTCTGATATCAATGGGGGTCTGCATAGGGTAAAGTTACTATCTTTAAATCACAAATATTAGCAACCTAGAGCAAATTACTCGTGCTGCTTAAAAGATATTCTTTGAGCTATTATTTTTTGAGTAAACCATATTAAAAAACAAGCCCTAGGAGTTTCAAAAACAAATCATGCAAGAAATAGAACGTAAATTCTTAGTTAAAAACGATGCTTATAAAGCACAAGCCGCGAGTCATAAAAGAATTACTCAAGGCTATTTAAACTCGCATCCACAGCGTACCGTTCGAGTTAGGGTGAAGGGAAATCAGGGCTTTTTAACCATTAAAGGAAAGTCTAACAAAACGGGCACCACGCGTTTTGAATGGGAAAAAGAAATTCCCCTGTCTGAGGCGCAAAGCTTACTTGAGCTTTGTGAAAAGCCTATTATTGACAAAATTAGATATAACGTTCCGGTGGCAAATCATGTATTTGAAGTAGATGTTTTTGCTGCAAACAATGAGGGTCTTGTAATTGCTGAGGTAGAACTAAGCCATGAACAGCAGCCTTACACAAGACCAGATTGGCTTGGCAAAGAGGTTACAGGAGAAGTTAAGTATTATAATTCTCAACTCAGTAAAAAACCCTATAAAGAGTGGTAACTGTTTTTTAATTCACGGGGTTAAAAACTTGCTAATTAAAAAAACTAGGAGTGCTGAGCTACCAGCGCAATGATTTCTGCAATAGTTTGTTTATCACTGCTACCTTCCCTTCCCTGGGAAAAACTAACTCGAAGGTTAGTTGTTTCTGTAGGCGCGTTTTTAAGGGCCGAAAAATGAACCATCTCAAAACCAGCCTCTTTAAATAAAAGTATATTGGTTTTATTAATCCCGCTACCGGGCATAATTTGTAGGGTCTGGGTCTTATTTTTTAATTTTTTTAAGAGCTGTATGCCGTCTATGGCTTTTGGCATTTGCCCAGAAGATAGAATTCTAGTGACCCCTAAAGTCTCTAAATCTTGTAATGCTTTGTATGGGTCCTGGGTCATATCAAAGGCCCTATGAAAGGTAAATTCTCGATTTTTTGAAGCCTCCACTAGCTCTTTGGTGGCCTGGATATCTATCTGATTATAAGAGTTAAGAGCTCCGCTTACAACACCAGCGCAACCTATAGAATGACAAAAAGCAATGTCCCGCTTTATAATATCAAGCTCCTGGTGTGTGTAGTTAAAATTACCTGCTCTAGGACGAACGAGCACATGCACCGCAATATCAAGCTCCTTAACCACCTTCTCAATGCATCCATAAGACGGCGTAAGACCTCCAACACTTAGTTGGGTGCATAGTTCTATTCTATGGGCGCCTGCGTCTTGAGCGGCCTTGGCAGAGGCAAAAGAATTGGCGCAAATTTCTATAATCATCTACAATGGTGCTTTTTATAACGGTAAAGCTACCACAATTTAATGCTTTTTTTATATCCACTGAAACAACTTTCCTGGCAAGGGCCTTACCAAAGATTTCATCTCTAATTTCAGTAAAAGTTGGGCAACCTTATAGGTGGGCATTTCACACCCAACAGCAATAGCATCTAAAGCCACCTTGTCTTTGTCTTTTAAAAAATTAAAAAGGATTTTTTCTTCACCTTCAAGAGATGTAAATAACTGAGGTTGCAGTGTGGGTTTTTTAATTTCATCAATATCCCATCCAAGATGATACACCAAATCTGCGGCGCTAGTAATGATACTTGCTTGATGGGTTTTAATAAGCATATTACATCCCTGGCTCTGGATGTCTGTAGCTCTCCCTGGCACAGCAAAAACATCTCTTGAGTAGCTGTTGGCAATATCTGCGGTAACCAAACTACCGCCTTTGGCCGCAGATTCAATGACTATGGTGGCCTGGCTCATACCTGCAATAATTCTATTTCGTTTTAAAAAATTATTTCTATTAAAGGGATCGCTAGACCAAAACTCACTAATAAAACCCCCATTTTGCAACACCTTTGGCATGTATTTTTTATGCGGCTTTGGGTATATTTTATTCATGCCATGGGCCAAACAAGCAATGTTTTGTAATCCATTTGCAATGGCCGCTTTATGGGCACAAATATCTATCCCATAAGCAAATCCAGAAACTATGACTGGGTTAAGGGGCGCAAGGTCTGCCACCAACTTTTCACAAAATGAAATTCCGTAGGTGGTAATTTTTCTAGTTCCAACAATACTGATAATTTTTTTGTTTTCAAGGTCAATATTGCCGTCTTGAAAAAACAAAATAGGACCATCCAAACAGTGTTTTAATTTTTCTGGATATTTAGGGTCTTTAAAATAACGGTAGGACAAATTTTGAGACGCTATAAAATCTAATTCCTCCCTTGCCAAATCTAATAGATTTTTTTGCTGAAGCTGTCTTACCTTAAAGCTGCCAATACCATGAATTTTAAGAAGGTTTGATGGCTTTTCTTTAAAGATCCCCTCGGCAGACCCTACGTGTTGTAATAGTTTTTTGGCAGAGGTATCTCCCAAATTTGGTGTGCGCTGTAACGCTAAGGTGTAAAGTAATTCTGTCTTGGAAAGCATGGTAATGTATTTTTAGAAGTAAACTTCTAGGGCTATACCAAACCGGGGAGAATAAGCAATATACGTATTTTTTAGGTTGTTAATAAGTTGCACAGAGCAGAAAAAAAAGAATACAAAAAAAAGGTATATTTGTTTAATGCAACTCTCTCCGTACATAAAAGACTTACTCTATCGCTATGAATGTGTCATCATTCCTGGCTTTGGTGCTTTTTTAGCAAATTACACCTCAGCAACTATTGATGCAGATTCTAGCACGTTTTATCCTCCAGGAAAAACCATTTCTTTTAACAGACAGCTGCAAACCAATGATGGTTTATTGGCAAATTATGTAGCCTCTGTAGAGGGAACATCCTATGAGTTGGCATTACAAAAAATTAGAAATTTTACAGGGTCGTTATCTCTTAAGCTCTCTAGGGGCGAGCGTGTAACTTTAGATACCATCGGAGATTTCTCTCTAACCCCAGAGAATAAAGTGCAGTTCTTGCCTTGTGGTACAGAAAACTTTAACATCGCTTCTTTTGGTTTGACTACGTTTATTTCTTCAGAAATTTTAAGAGACATCCAACAAAAGCAACTAGCTACTGCCCAAGAGGCTACAGTGCTTGGCACTCCTGTTAGAGGTGTTGCACCATTTATAAAATACGCTGCCATAGGCCTTATTGCAATTGCCGTTTCTGGATTAACGGGTTTAAAAATATATGAAGGCACTGTTCAGGAACATAATTTTGCTCAAAAGCAAAAAGCCAATACCAAGCTAGAAAAACAAATCCAACAAGCAACTTTTAGTATTACAAGCCCTCTACCAACACTTGAGTTGTCTGTAACCAAACAAACAGGTAAATATCATGTTGTTGCAGGTGCTTTTAGAGTAAAAGAAAATGCAGAGAGAAAGGTTGCCCAACTTCACAAAAAAGGATTTGCAGCCATAAATCTAGGGGTTAATAAATATGGTCTGCACCAGGTTGTGTATGCTAGTTATCAAAACAGACTGCAGGCCCTTAAAAACCTTCGTACTATTAAGGCCACACAAAACAATGACGCCTGGTTACTAGTTAAAGAAATAGCACTCCACTAAACAACAAGTAGCCTTAATTGTAGACAATACATGCTGTTTTACTCTTTTGGTTTTATCTTTGCCTAAAACAATGCTCATGGAACCAAAGAACCCTAAAGATTCCTTTACAATTATTACAGACCTTGTACTACCCTCAGAAACCAACCCTATTGGTAATATGTTTGGTGGAGAACTCTTAGCGCGTATGGACCGTGCAGCAAGTATTGCCGCAAGAAGACATAGCCGTAGAATTGTAGTAACTGCCTCGGTAAATCATGTGGCCTTCAATAAGATGATTCCGCTGGGAAGCGTGGTAACTGTTGAAGCAAAAGTCTCTAGAGCCTTTAAAAGCTCTATGGAAGTATTTATGGACGTTTGGATAGAGGACCGTGAGAGCGGCATTAGAAGTAAGGCCAATGAAGGAATCTACACCTTTGTTGCCGTTAATGAAATGGGAAATCCAATGCCAGTTCCGCCAATTGTGCCAGAAACTCAGATAGAAAAACAACGCTTTGATGCTGCCCTTAGAAGAAAACAACTAAGCTTGTTGTTGGCCGGTAAAATAAATCCTCAAGATGCTACAGAGTTAAAAGCATTGTTTGAATAGCCCCTGTTACATTTTATAAACCCAGTCTGCAGGATTCATCTCTGTGTCGTTTCTGTACACCATAAACTTAATGACCGTTTGCTTGGTAATGGGATGTGTAAACACCTTCCCAATTGGGTCTTTTGTGGATACTTTATCTCCCTTTTTTACACTTATACTTGCCAAATTATAATAAATCGTGATGTAATCTCCATGCTGTATCATAACAGCTTTATTTGCATTTTTTAACTGTTGTATTTGTAGTATTTCTCCATTAAACACTGCGCGCGCTTGGGCGTTGGCATTGGTCGCAATTTCTACCCCATGAAAGGTTTGTGTTACGTTTGGAAATTGAGGATGTTGCCTGGTTCCATATTTGTTGATGACAAGCCCTTGTTTAACAGGCCATATTAATTTACCCTTATTGTTTTTAAAATCTTTTGCTATAGCGGCGGCCTCTGGCGTTAAAGCAAATTTTGTGGCAGAAGCAGTGGTAGTTTTAGATTTGTTTTCTCTTGCTTTTTTATTTGCAGCAGCAATGGCGTCACGAATCAACTTTTTGATTTGACCATTTATTTTGTTGGCCTTTTGTTGTTTGGCGCGTATTTGTTTGGTGAAAGTGCTCTCTTCTTTTTTAAGAGATGCTATAAGGGTTTGTTGCAGCTCTTTCTCTTTTTTTAGCTTAGATTTGGAAGCTATATTTTCTGAAATTAGCACGTCTTTTTCCTTGCGCTGACCTATCAAATCTAGATTTAACTGCTGTAACAACTCTGTCTTTGTTTTGATACTTTCTCCTTGTTTTTTTCTGTGATTGGCGTACTGTTTCATGTACTGGACACGTTTGTAGGCCTGCAGAAAATCTTCACTAGACAATAAAAACAAAACCCTACTTTGTTGTGATTTACTCTTGTACGATTTCTGAACCATAGCGGCATAGTCCTCTTTTAGCTGTTGGAGTTCGTTTCTAAGTAACGAAATTTGAGTTAAATTTTCGTTGATTTTGCGCGTAAGTAAATTAGCCTGTTGGTTGGTAACCCGTATGAGGTTTTGCTGGGCTTTGATGCGCTGGTTTATATCTTCAACCTCAGATAGTACTGTTTTTTTTACCCCACGAGTTTTAAATAGCAAGGTGTTTATTTTCTTGATATCGTTTAAAATACTTTCACGCTGCTGTTCTAGTTGCTGTTGTTTGTTTCCAGGTTGAGCCAAGGCGCTAAAATTTCCGAAGAACAACACCGAGAAAACCAATATGTAAAAACGTTTTTTCATTTATTTAAAAGATCTCTGGGTATAGCCCTTTGGAATATTAAATGGAAAACCCACCGATACATTAAGATCTATTTTTTTAAAGCGTATAAAAATACGTGTTTGCTCTAGACCATCCTGAGCCAAAATACCTAGCTGTGTTGGGTAATAATCATTCTCTATTTTTTGATATGGCCCGTATTGAACCAGTAGATTTTTTTTTGCATCTGGTTGTGAAATTTGCGCCTGATGGACCATAAAGTTATCTGGATTTAACAACATAGACAACATATAGTTAAGATTTTGTTTTCTTGGTGTTATGCGGTATTTTGAGGTTTGTGACTCACCAACAGAGACAGGGGTAACACTTACTGTTTTGGGCTTTACATCTAAAATACTTTGTCCTAAAAGTAGCCTTTGCACTTGATCAAAGTTAATTTGTGTTCCAAGCAAATTACTAATGAGGCTGAAATCTCCCTCAAAATATGAATTACTTAAGGTCTCGTAAAACCTCACACGCTCTGGTGTTATTAATATTTTTGCAAGGGTAACTCCCAAAATAGAGGCTTTGATCCAAATAATACTCCCTTTTCTTATTCTAAGACTCGTTGTAATGCTTTGAGACTCATTTGGAGCCTCATACTTCACCTGCATTCTTGCTGCCAGGGTGTTAAAGTCTTGAGAAGCTGCCTTATGAGCATTTAAAAGTGCCTTAGCACTCAAGTTTTTGTCTGCAATTACAGAGCCCTCAATGGATTTTGTAGTCCCGCAACCAAGGGTAACTAATAAAAGAGCAACTAAGGTAAAGTGTGTTAGTTTCATAGCGCTAATTTGAGTCTAGAATTTCTGCAGCTTTTTTAGCAAAATTTGCTGCTTTTATAGTGTTCCCAAGGCCTGTATATGCAACGGCTAATTGCTCATAAAATTCTTTTTCTAACTCGGCATTGTCAAATAAATAGTCTAAACCTGTTTCTAGGGCATTGATAGCAGCCTTAAAACCTTGAAGGTTGTTATTGGCTTTAGCGTTTAACAAATACAATACCGGCTGGGCGGGGAAGACCTCTAAAGAGCTCGCGCTTAGATTTTTTGCCGCAACAAAGCTGTTAAATTCTAGTTGCAGTAATAAGGTGTTTTTAAGTAAGCTGAAATTATCTGAGTCTACCTCAATTCCCTTTTGATAAAAAGTGAGCGCGAGCTCTTTATTGCCTTTAGAGAGATAGTAATCTGCTATTTTTTCAAATACCTGGCCGTTGTTATCTTTAGAAAACACCTCAACAATACCCTCAAGCTCTGCTTGGTATTGTGGGTTTTGCTGAACAAAGGTTAAAAAATCTCCCAAGACTTTGTATTGGCTTTCTTTTTCTATCACTCTTGAGTTAAACACTTTTTTCATGGACGCCATGGCGCCCTTGGTGTTGCCTTGGTCTAGGTGAAATTTATACAGCGCTAAATGCACCAGGATACTGTTTGGAAACTTGTTTTGCAATTCTAAAGCGGTTTGATACGCTTTTTCTGGATTGCCATTTTCACTATACAAGTAAATAAGGTTTAGGTATTCACGCTCATTTGCAGGATTATTTTTGCGTTTTTTTTCTGCATTGTTAATGGCCCCGAGAGTATTGCCTGTTTGTCTATAGATTTGCTTTCTCAGAGCAGTTCTATACACACTCTCTCCCCAAGACTCCTCTAATTGTTCAAGCAATAATAAAGCCTTTTCGTACTGCTTTGTTCTTTGATATAAATTAGCCAAATCTTCTTTATAATCTTGATCAAACACAATGAGCTTTTTCACCAAAACTATAGCCTTATTGTAATCTCTAGTTAGGTAATAAAGATCATAGAGGGTTTCTAAAACATCTTGGTTTTCTGGCTCTTGACGCAGTACCTTTTCTAGGTTTATTTCTGCTTGATTGTATTGCTTGAGCTTTATCTGGTTTTTGGCAAACTCAAAAAACACAATAGCATCTGCCTGGAGGTTTCCACCACTTTCTTTTTGTGCTTTTTCTAGAGCCGTAATTGCTAGTGTATAGTTCTCTATTGATTTTTGTTTTAAAGCCTCATAAAAGCTTTCTAGAAAAGCATCTGAGACCTCTTGAGGCTCCCCTAGGCCGGTTGTTGCAATTTCTTGAGCAACTAGTGCTCTTGGAGCAAAAAAGCCTCCTAGAATCAATAAAACTGTTACTGTGTGTTTAAAATTCAATAGCAATGTATTTACACTTTCTGACCCCTTGGGGCAGTATTATTTTAATTGAGAGTAATCTCCAATACTTACATTGGTAAAATCGCCATTAAAATGAGCGTTATTTCCAATCATAGCATTATCTAAAGAAGCATTCTCTATAACCGTATTGGTTTGAATGATGCTGTTTTTTATAGTACTATTTTCAATTAAAGTGCCCTCCCCAATTGACACAAAAGGACCAACAGTACTATTTTTAAGCACCGCGCCCTCCCCAATAAAGCAAGGTTCTATAATAGTAGCGTTGTCTAAAGTAGCGGTTTTCGAAACTAAAGCAGCCCCATCCTCTTGCAAAAATCCTAACATACGGCGGTTGGTTTGTACCGTAATTTCTTTATTACCACAATCCATCCACTGCGAAACGGTGCCTGGCTTAAAGACCTTTCCATTATCCATCATTCTTTTTATACCATCATTAATTTGGTATTCTCCACCATTAATAATGTTATTATCTAGCACAAACTGGAGCTCTTTTTTAAGCATCCCTACCTCTTTAAAATAGTAAATCCCAATCACTGCTTGATCACTAACAAAATGCGCGGGCTTTTCTACCAGTTCTATAATTTCTTGGTTTTGATTTAAATTTACAACGCCATAGGCTTCTGGATTGTCAACTTTTTTTGTCCAGATTACGGCATCTGCCTGTTTGTCTAGATCAAAATCTGCCCTAATTAATGTGTCTGCATAGGCAATAACGGCAGGGCCACTAAGTGATGGTTCTGCGCACATAATAGCATGTCCTGTGCCTTTTGGGTCTAGTTGTCTATAAATGGTTGGTTTGGCGCCCAAACTCACTGCCAAGCCTTTTAAACTCTCAATTACATCGTCACCAAACCATGCAGGATCTCCCAAAATAAATGCAATTTCTTCTATTTCTGTATTTAAAACTCCAGCGATATCTGCAACCAGCCGGTGTACAATAGGTGTTCCTGCAACAGGAATTAATGGTTTTGGCACTGTTAAACTATGAGGACGAAGGCGGCTTCCGCGGCCTGCCATTGGAACTATTATTTTCATCAATATTTTATTTATTGCTGTTGTAAAAAACAACGGCTAGGTTTGTTATTTATTTTATTACTTGACTCCTGTACTGCCAAACCCGCCTTTACCTCGAGCGGTATCACTTAATTGGGATACTTCATGCCACTGAGCCCGCTCATGCTTGGCAAGTACTAATTGAGCAATGCGCTCTCCATTTTCTATGGTAAAATCTTCGTTGCTAAGGTTTACTAAAATAACACCAACTTCACCTCGGTAATCTGCGTCAATGGTTCCGGGGCTATTTAATACTGTGATACCTTTTTTTGCCGCAAGACCACTTCTGGGTCTTACCTGGGCCTCTGTCCCTATTGGTAATTCTAGATATAGTCCTGTCTTTATAATAGCCCGTTGCATTGGTTTTAGGACAACTGGCTGATCAATTTGAGCTCTAATGTCCATCCCTGCGCTAGCTATGGTCTCATAACTTGGCAATGCATGGCTTGATTTGTTTATAATTTTTACAGTCATGACTCGTGGTTTGATTTGTATTTATCTACTGTTAATACTTGAGATAATTCTAGAGAAAAAATGACACCTTATTTTTTAATGATGCGTTGTATTTCTTGGCGCTCTAAAAACAATACTAGTAACAAAAATACCAATAATAATACAGTTCCAATCCAAAGGTTTCTCTCAAAAACATAGAATGTTACACCAGCAAAACCAATTGCAATTACAAGGTAAGTACCAATTCGTTTTACGTCATAGGGAACCCTGTAGTATTTCCGCCCAAGAAAGTAAGACAAAAACATCATCGCACTGTAAGCTGCAAGAGTTGCAACGGCAGCCCCCATGTAACTTATCTTAGGAATTAATATAAAATTTAAACCCAGGGTAATACAGGCTCCTATTACAGAGATATAAGCTCCATATCTTGTGCGGTCTGTAACTTTATACCACACAGATAGATTGTGGTAGATCCCTAAACATAAATTAGCAAGTAATATAAGTGGCACAATAGAGAGAGCTACCCAATAGGCTTCGTTTTTTATTAAAAGGCTTTTAAAAAAGTCTATATACACAATAACAAATAATAGAATGGCGCTACCACAAATGGCAAAATATTTGGTGATTGTGGCATAGGTGTCTTTCGCATTTGCCTTATTGGCGTGATTAAAGAAAAAAGGCTCTATACCAAGTCTAAAGGCTGTGGCAAATAGCGTCATAAAAACACCTAATTTATAACAGGCTGCATACACACCTACCTCATTGGCTGCAATATCTTGAGGTAATAAATAATTGAGCAAAATTTTATCAAAAGCTTCGTTTATAGAAAAGGCAACTCCGGCAATGAGCACGGGAAATGAATACCTAAGCATCTTTTTCCAGATAGAGACGCTGAAATGAAATCCAATTTTAAAGTACACCCCAAGGAGCAACAATAGGGTAGCCCCACTTGCTATTACATTAGATATAAAAACATATACTACAGTATTATCTTGGGTATACAAAGAGTGCCAAAATGCATTAGGGTCATTCCTGGCAAGCAAGGGTAAGGCTAGTAAAAAAAACAAGTTACACCCTAAATTTATACATACGTTTATGATTTTTATTAGCGCGTACTTTAGTGGTTTTTCATTGGCTCTAAACCACACAAAAGGAATAATAACAAGCGCATCTAGCAGTAAAATTAAAAGTGCGTAGGTGACAAATTGAGTTTTAAAATCAATGAACTTTGCCAGTTGTTCACGAAACAAAAAAGCCACTAGAAAAAAAGAAAGTGACGAAATCCCTACAGACACTAAGGCAGTAGATTGCACCGTTTTTTTTTGAGAAGGGACTTTGTTTATAAACCTAAAAAAAGCAGTCTCCATGCCATAACTTAATACCACATTTCCTAAAATAATATAAGACATTAAAGTGGCATAAAGACCAAAATCTGAAGGCTTTAGTACGCTAGTATACAAGGGCACTAATACAATAGCCAAGGCTCGGGGCAACACCGTTGCCAGACCGTAAATAAATGTTTGTTGAAATAGTTTTTTGAAAATACGCAATACACTAAATGTTTACCAGCATAAAGGTAGCCAAATTAATTGTTGTGATACCCTACCGCAAACAACCTTTATACACCAATAATAAACTAAAAAAGTCTGTTGCGGTATTTCGCAACAGACTCCTTAAATATATGCTGTGTTACTATTATCCAGCCAATGCTTCTGCACCACCAACAATTTCTAAAATTTCATTGGTAATGGCTGCTTGACGTGCTTTGTTGTATTGCAGCTTAAGGGCATCACGCATCTCTGTTGCGTTGTCTGTTGCTTTGTGCATGGCTGTCATTCTAGCTCCGTGCTCACTGGCAACACTATCTCTTATAGCTTTAAATAATTGTGTTTTTAAACTCTTTGGGATCAATCCTTCAACAATCTCCGGTTTTGTAGGCTCAAAAATATAATCTACAGCGTTGGTCGTCTGAGTTTGCTCTGCAGGTAAGATTGGCAAAAACTGTTCTTTCATAACAATTTGTGTCGCTGCATTTTTGAAGTGATTATACACTAAAACAATCTTATCATAAGCGCCTTGATCGTATTTTTCCATTAGCATTTCTGCAATCACTGAAGAAGATTTGAAGTTTAAATCATCATAGATGGCTGCGTTAAATTCTATAACATTTGAGTCTTTACTGATGATGTCGTTCCCTTTTTTACCAACGGTCACAAAATCTACCTGCTTGCCGGCATAGGTCTCATCTTTAAGTGCCTTGCTTGCTTTAATAATGTTGGTGTTAAAAGCCCCTGCCAACCCACGGTTTGAAGTAATGGCAACCACCAATACTTTATTTACCTCACGCTGCTGAGCAAAACTACTACCACTATCAGCGTCTAGCGTTGCACTTAGGTTTTGTAATAACTCCGTTAATTTCTCAGAATAGGGACGCATTGCTGTAATAGCGTCTTGCGCTTTTTTTAATTTTGCAGCAGATACCATTTTCATGGCACTAGTAATCTGCATGGTTGATCCAACCGATGCTATTCTGTTTCTAATTTCTTTTAAGTTTGCCATTTTTTTAAGTTATTATTAATAACAGGTAGGCTTAATACTCTTTTACCTCCAAAAGGGAGGTAAAAGAATATAAAATTTATGCTCTGTATTTTGCAGATAAATCTGCAGCTACGCTTGTAAGAGTTGAGATCACCTCATCTGTTAATTTTCCAGATTTTAATGTATCTAACATGCCTCTATGTTTTGCATTTAAAAGCTCAATGTAATCTCTTTCAAACTCTTTTACTTTCTCTACAGGTACATCACGCAGCAAGTTCTTAGAACCTGCATAGATAATTGCAATTTGATCTTCTACCGTAAAAGGTGTGTTTTCATTTTGCTTTAATATCTCTACGTTACGCTTTCCTTTTTCAATTACGTTTAGCGTTGCTGCATCGAGGTCTGAACCAAACTTAGCAAATGCTTCTAGTTCACGATACGCAGCTTGATCAAGCTTTAATGTACCAGATACTTTCTTCATAGATTTAATCTGCGCGTTACCACCTACACGAGATACCGAGATACCTACGTTAATAGCTGGACGTACCCCAGAGTTAAACAAATCTCCATCTAAGAAGATTTGTCCATCTGTAATTGAAATTACATTGGTTGGGATATAGGCAGATACATCACCTGCTTGTGTTTCAATAATTGGTAGGGCAGTTAAAGAACCTCCACCTTTTACAATACCTTTTAATGATTCTGGAAGGTCATTCATCTCTGAAGCAATCTTGTCATCATTAATTACTTTGGCAGCACGTTCTAATAATCTTGAGTGTAAGAAAAATACATCTCCAGGATATGCCTCACGTCCCGGTGGGCGACGAAGTAGTAATGATACCTCACGGTATGCAACAGCTTGTTTAGATAAATCATCAAACACAATTAGTGCAGGACGACCTGTATCTCTAAAGTACTCGCCAATTGCAGCTCCTGCAAATGGTGCGTATACTTGCATTGGAGCTGGATCACTTGCGTTTGCAGCAACAATGGTTGTGTAGGCTAAAGCTCCTGCTTCATCTAACACCTTTGCAATGTTTGCAACCGTTGATGCTTTTTGACCAATGGCTACATATATACAGAATACTGGCTGGCCAGCATCGTAAAATTCTTTTTGGTTTAGGATCGTGTCAATACAAACAGTAGACTTCCCTGTTTGACGGTCACCAATTACCAACTCACGCTGTCCTCTTCCAACTGGAATCATTGCGTCAATTGATTTTATCCCTGTTTGTAATGGCTCTGTTACAGGCTCACGGAAGATAACCCCTGGCGCTTTACGCTCTAGTGGCATCTCATATGTTTTACCCTCGATAGGTCCTTTACCATCTATAGGCTCACCTAGTGTGTTTACTACACGACCAACAACACCTTCACCTACGTTTATAGAGGCAATACGTTGTGTTCGTTTTACGGTAGCTCCTTCAGAAACTCCTCTAGAGGGTCCCAGTAGTACAACCCCTACGTTATCTTCTTCAAGATTCAAAACAATACCTTCCATACCGTTTTCAAAGGCTACTAATTCACCGTATTGAACATTTGTAAGCCCGTACACACGTGCAATACCATCACCTACAGTTAATACAGTTCCTACCTCATCAAGTGAAGCGCTTGCCTGAAAACCGGTAAGCTGTTGTTTTAAGATTGCTGAAACTTCAGCTGGTTTAACTTCTGCCATTTTTATTTAGATTTTACCCTTTAATCTCTAAGGGTGACTTCAGAAAATTTTCTGAAGGCGTTAAAAAATTATAATGATTTACTAAATTCTCTTTTTAAATTTCCTAGTTGGTTTGCAATACTTGCGTTGTATTGCAAATCTCCAACACGGAGTATAAAACCACCTATGATACTCTCATCGATAGTATTGTTGATAGTGACGTTTTCACTACCTGTCATTTGTTTTACCTTACTAAGTACGTTGGCCTCAATCTCTGGTGTAATTGCAACTGCTGTTATTACGGTTGCTACTTTTACGCCTTTAGAGTTGTTATAAAGATCTACATACGCCAGTGCAACGCCACCCAAAAGGTTGATGCGTTTATTGCTGGTTAGGATTTGAATAAGTCCTTTGGTTACATCACTGTTTTTCTCAAAGATTTGTATCAAAGCCTGTTTTTTGTCTTCTGCTTTAACCACAGGGCTTTGTAATACAACACGTAGCTCTTTACTTCCCGCTAGGGTTTCTTGTATAGATTTCATGTCACCAAAAACAACCTCACTGATATTAGCGTGGTTGGCTTGATCTAAAACTGCTTTTGCGTATCTTATTGCTGCTCTGCTGCTCATCGTGCTTGTTAGTTTACGTTTGCGTCTTTCAACATCGTTTCAACCAATTCCAATTGCTTGTCTTTGTTTGATAACTCACTCTTCACTATTTTTTCTGCAATATCTAAAGAAAGACTAGCTACTGTTTGCTTTAATTCTGCAACAGCTGCTTTTTTCTCTGCCTCTATGGTTGCCTGTGCCCCTGCAATTGCTTTACTTGCTTCTGCTTGCGCTTCTTCTTTGGCTCCTGCTATCATGCTGGCTTTAATTTCGCGAGCTTCTTTAATCATTGTCTCACGCTCTGCTCTTGCCTCTTGTAACAATTTTTCATTGTCTGCCTGCAAATTTGCCATCTCTAGCTTTGCTTTTTGAGCAGCATCTAAGGCATCTTTAATACCTTGTTCACGCTCATTTACAGCATTTAAAATCGGTGTCCAGGCAAATTTTCTAAGCAAAAAAAGCAATAGGATAAATACAACTGCTTGCCAAAAGAAAAGACCTACTGAAAATTCGTTTATTAATTTTTCCATTATTATTATGTTTTGAAAGCCACCAAAAGCGCCTTTCTTAATGATCCTTTAATGTAATAGAAACATATCGCTGTAACCAACCGTTACAGCAATATGTTGTCTTTTTTGATTATCCTGCGAAAATCGCTGCGAAACCAATACCTTCAATAAGCGCTGCTGCAATTAGCATAGCTGTTTGAATTTTTCCGTAAGCCTCTGGCTGACGTGCAATAGCTTCCATAGCTTTCCCACCAATCATACCAATACCGATACCGGCACCAATTACTGCTAAACCTGCTCCTATAATAGAAGGGATTGCTGGTGCTGCTTCTGCAGTAGTTTGAATTAACATTGGAACTGTCATAAAATATATATTTAAAGGTTAAAACTCAATTTTGACCCTTTGTCTTTACAACTCAGGGTATTTAATTATTTATAAATGCGCAATCTCTCCATCGTGCTCCTCTGCATGCTCGTGTGTCTCACTTGCAAAACCAAAGTACAAAGCAGCCAACATCGTGAAGATGTATGCCTGTAATAATGCTACTAATATTTCAATTAATGAAATGGCAAATGCCAATCCAAAAGATAAGGTTCCACCAATCCAGTTTTGGAAGATGTAAATTAGTCCAAGCAAACTCCCTAACACAACGTGACCGGCAGTCATGTTGGCATACAAACGGATTAAAAGAGCAAACGGTTTAATGAACAAACCTAAAATCTCGATAGGTACTAAAATAACATAAATAAAAATCTTTCCTGCCCATGGCATACCATCTCCTAGTGGATCAAAAATATGTTTCCAATAGTCTTTAGTACCTGTGAAGCTGGTAATTATAAATACAATAAGTGCTAATGCTGTGGTTACTGCAATGTTTCCTGTAACATTTACTCCAAGTGGCGTTAGACCAAACATGTTTAAAAACCAAATAAAGAAAAATACAGTTAATAAAAAAGGCATGTATTTTTTATACTTACCCTCCCCAATATTTGCAATTGCAATGTCATCACGGATATAAGTTATAATTGGTTCAAAAAACCTGCCAGCCCCTGTTGCAATACCACCGTTATTGCCATAACTTTTTGCAAGAGATTTAAATAAAAAGAACATTAAAAAAGCAGTAATTAGTATCATAAATACTCCCTTGGTAATAGAGAAGTCTAGCGGCGCTAGGTTGGTTGGGTGATTGGCAGTGTCATAAGTTATGGTTCCTGCAGCATCAGTTTTGTAGATTTTAGCGTGTTCTATTTTGTAATAGTTTCCATCTACCTGTGCAACAGTCTCACCGTGATGAAACTTTGAAGAAGAAAACACCTTCAAGCCACTATCCCAAAGAATTATTGGCAAAGGAAACCCCACATGGTGTTTCTGCTGAGTTGCGTCATCTGTGTAAGAGAACAAGCCAAAATCGTGAGAATCTAATAAGTGATGAGCGATATAATCTTTCACCTGCTGCTTTCTTTCAGCTCTGCTATCTCCAGATGAAGCGGCATCTTTTGATGGGCCTTTGGCAGACATTGTAAATGTTGTTGCCAAAAACAGAATTGAAAGTAATTTAACCAATGTTTTTCTTTGCATTTTGAGACAGTTTAAAGGCGTCCTTAAAATCGGTGCAAAAATACAGTTAATCCATAAAAAGAAAAAATTATTTTCTTTCTTTTTTTATTCTTGATGTAGCCCTGGGTTTGTATTGTTGGGTTTCTATCAATAAGACTGGTTATTAAGCTCTCTAGATAGAAAGAGAACCTCCAGTATTAAACAGGTTGCATAGGGTCCAAAAAAAGCGGCAAACTCTATAGTTTGCATTTGAGAATCTGCGCTGTAGTGGGGGTAAAAAAGAATGAAAAATACCACAAATTTTATGGCGCTGCCCAACAAAAAAATAAAGGCAGTGTTTGACGCTTGTTTATTGAAGTTTGATTGTACAAAATACAACAGCCCTGAGGCGAGTAAATAATTAACAATGTAAGAGAGAATAATTCTGTTTTGGAAAAGGGGGGCTTCTAAAAAATACAAGACCCCTATGTGCACAATAAAAAAAAGTAGCAGTGTAGCAAAAAGAAGTCCTAAAAAACGAATGCTTGAGATTCTCATAAAACCAATTATTTATTAAGCCTATTGGTTTGTTTTAAAACACCAAAAAGTGAAAGACCAACACCAAAAAGGGTGCAGATAATTAAAAATAGGTTGCCGTCACTGTAGTTGGTATCCAGCCACTTACCTAATTGTACAAAAAGGTAAATTATCACACCCATTTGTATGGCTATGCCAGAAAGGGCTGCCCACCTTCTAATGCCATTAATTGGTTTTTTTGACATGTTTTTGTGTTAATTGAGTTGCTCGGCGGCCTTTACACTAGAGCGGTCAGGGCGATCATAAACAGTGCTCTGATTGACCTTTGACTGCGAGGCGTCTGCTGGCTGCATTCGGCAAGTAGCGTTAAAAGCAGCTCCTGGTTCTACAGAAAGTTTTCCAACCACAACATCGCCTTTTATGTTGGCAGAACTGCGCAGGGTTAGTAATTGAGATACATTAAGATTTCCGCTAAATTCACCGGCTATATCTGCGTTTTCACATGAAAGATTTCCTTTGATAACTCCGTTTTTTCCTAGCACAACTTTAGATGGGGTTGAAACAGTTCCTTCAACAACGCCATCTATTCTAAAAAAACCCTTGGAGGTGATGTCTCCATTAATATGAGTTCCTTCGTTGATTCTGTTTTGACTAGCTCCGGGTTCTGACGCAGTAGTATTGGCGTTCTTTTTATCTGAAAACATATCTTTAAGGGGTTTCTTTCTTACTTTCGCCTGCTTTTTTTTGACGTTTTAGTTTCTCAATAAGCGCTTTCTTTTTAATAGGATCTGGCTTCTTGTTGCCTTTTGGTGTTTTTACTGATGTTTTTTTAGAAGAAGGCGTTGGGGTAACTGGCGCTTGTTTTGGGTTCAACCTGTAGGCTTCAAGGTTCTTGTGTATCTGCACAATCTCATAGTTTTCTGAAGAGATACCTAAAAAGTCTTTCGTGATACTTGTAATTTTATCTTTCCTGGCCTGTTTCTGGGGTTTAGACAACACTTCTCCAAGCCCCTGGGCTCCAAGTTTTGAGTCTAGCCCATGGACCACCACTAAGGTTTTTAAGGGGTTGTAATAATCTACAGACACAAACATTGTTTCTTGGTAATTGTAGTATGCAATAGCATTGTTTAATTGCTTTGTAATGTCTGAAATTTCAGTGGCTTGTTTTTGGTCAAAGGTATATACTAACTTAAACTTGGTGCTCTGCTTGTCTGAGACAAACTGTTTAAACTCTAGCCTTGGGATTGTAGTAGAATACAACTCTTGTGCTCTCTTTCCTTGAGGTGAATTCGGGTAGGTGAGAGAGACAAAGTTTAATGCTTTTTTATAAGCCTGAAACCCATCTTGTCTTGCAATTGCGGTTGCTTTTAAAAGCTCAAATTTTGGTACAATTTCAGTTCCGTTGTACAGGGTGATGTATCCATCACTTTTTTTGATAACCTCAGCATACTGAGATGCCTCAAATGCTTTGTAAAGATCATTGTACTTAAATTCTGGGCTCGAAGCATCAGAGGCCAGCTGGGCATTTGGATTTCTTAAAATTTCAGCATACCTGGAATCGCTGTGGTTATTTAAAATATTATCCTTGTATTGTTGCGCTAATTTTTGGTTTTCAAGTTGCGCGTATATTTTATATAAATTATATTTTGCTGGTAAAACTAATCGCTTCTGAGGATTGTAGGCTAATAATTTTTCCAATCTGTTGGTAGCCAAACCATACTCTTTAAACTTCTCTTTGTATATAAGCCCTAATTGATAGTATGCGAAATCTCGATCTGTTGTCAAGCTGTCCAGCACTTTAGGGTCTGAGGGGATTTCCTTTATATAGGTTTGTGGGTTAAATATTTCAAGCTCGGCAATGGGTGTTGTATCCGTTACAATTTCTTGGTCTTGATCAAACCCGCTTGATTTTTTCTCAGACCTTCTCCAATTATCCTCGAGTTTTCTATCTCCCCATAGTTTTCTAAATTCTACTTTTCCATAGGCAACGGTGGCGGGTGTATAGAAGTAAAATTTTCCGCCAGAGGGGCTTGGTCCGCCCACAGATTTACGTGAAAATTCGTTATTGACAATGCGAGGTCCTTTATCTGATAGTTTTGCGGCAGCCGTAGAGTCTGCAACTGCTTTGGCCTTTAAATCATCTGTATAGGCTTTAAAAAAAGCGAGTTTATCGCTATCGCTCATCTTGGCAATGCGCAAAATACTATCATTAATTGAGGCTATGTCTTCATACTTTATAACATCGTCTAGATTTTCACGCTTCTTTTTAACGCGGCGCCATTGTTTAGAGTTTTCAGCCAAATTGGTAAGAGTGCTATCATAATAGGCTCCTGCTTGTTTATACTCGGCCTTATCAAAGTTCATTTCGGCCAAGGTTTGGTAATTGATAGATTGTAGGGTTTGATCTTCCTTGAAAGACTGGATAGATTTGTTGTAGTAAACTATCGCTAGACTATCACTAGTTGTGTTTCTGTGGTAGTCTGCCAAGGCATTATATATCTTATCCAAAAACGGACGGTTTTCTCTGTCTTGTTCTAAATCATGTAACAATTCCAAAAGCATTGCCCGGTCATCTTGAGTGTAGTTGAAGTTTTTTGTTTTTGCCATATGGGCATTAATCATATACACCCTTGCGGTCTTTCTATTAAAGCCTATTACTTGGTCAAAGGCGATATTTGCGCTGTCTTTATAGTTCAGTTTATTATACAATTGCCCTATGATAAAAGAAAAACGACCCTTGAGCTCATAGTTGTCTTCAAGCTCATTGGCAATTTTCATGTAAGGTAGCGCCTGTGGTATAGAGTCTAGATTAATCATTGCCTGTGCAATCATTGCATTGGCATCAGCAACTACTGCATCTTCTAGGTTTTCTTCTCTAAGCATTTTTTGAAGATTTTCTATGGCATAATCTTCATTGTTTAGTCTAATGTTGGTTTTAGCTTTCCAGATTTTAGCATTGTTAACATTATTACTGGTAGCAGATTTATTTAAAATAAAATTAAACGCATCTAAAGCCGGTATAAAACGGTTGTCATAATAACGAGCCTTCCCTAAAAGCATGTAGGCCTCATCTATTTGAGGGTTGTATTCTTTCCCGCCAATATACATGGAATGCTTTTGGATTGCTTTTACTGCCTTTTCTTCTGCTTTATTGAAGTTTGGATCTTTTGAGTCTGTATCAAATCCATCTAGATCAACAACTTCGATGCGCTCTACAGGAAGAATTTGATAGAAATCATCTCGGTAAGTTTGAGCGATCGCTTCTTTGCCTTGTATAAAAGCATTGTTACCATTAAATAGAGTATTGTACTCTGTAGAAACTGCGTGAAATTTTTTGTTTAAAAAGGTGTCTTTTTTTCTTGAACACGCTGTTAGAGCGACGATAGCCAATAAAAAAAGAGAAGTATATTGTATGGGCTTCAAAATGTGTTTCTTTTGTTAGTTATAATAACTTAAAACGTTTGTTTTTAGTATCTAAACGGGTAATAGAGTGGTAAAAATACGTTTCTTTTTGGTTTTAGGTTGAAATTTTACTCAAAAATGAGGTTTTGGCCACGGTATATGCCGCACCTTGATTGACAAAATTGTACTATTTTTACAATCTAATATATGTTTACAATGGAAGTTTTCAATTACCTCAATGGCCAAGGCGGTTTTATGATTTTAGCCTTTTTTGTAGTGGTGGTGGTTTTGTATAAAAAATATAAAAGCTATCGCTACTTTAAAGACATGAAAAAAGCAAGAAAAAATAAGCAAAAGTAACCTATCTTTGCCCTATGAGTTCTATACGTATTACCAAACAATTTTCATTTGAAACCGGCCATGCACTCTACGGGTATGACGGAAAATGCCGTAATGTTCACGGCCACAGTTATAAGCTTTCTGTTACCGTTATTGGTGAACCAATTGCAGATTCTTCTCATGTTAAGTTTGGAATGGTAATAGATTTTAGCGATCTGAAAAAAATAGTGAAAGAGGAGATTGTAGATGTCTTTGATCACGCCACTGTTTTCAACAAAAACACCCCTCACGTAGAGCTTGCCAAAGAATTAAGCGACCGAGGACACAGTGTTTTACTTGTAGATTACCAGCCAACAAGCGAAATGATGGTGATTGATTTTGCAGAAAAAATAAAACAACGCCTCCCAAAACAAACACAACTGTTCTCTTTAAGATTACAAGAAACTGCCACTAGCTATGCAGAGTGGTTTGCCGGTGACAATTAAACGGTGCCCTTATCTTGAGCTCAAGAGTGGCAATTCGTAAATTTCCAACTATATTTGAATCATGCAAATTCCTCCAGGAAAAAAAATATATTTCTCTAGCGACAATCATCTTGGTGCTCCTACAGCTGCAGAGAGCCTTCCCAGAGAACAAAAATTTGTACGCTGGCTTGACACTGTTAAAAAGGACGCAGCCGCTATTTTTTTACTAGGAGATTTATTTGATTTTTGGTTTGAGTACAGAACCGTAGTGCCCAAGGGTTTTGTTCGTGTACTGGGCAAACTAGCCGAAATTAGTGACAGTGGTGTTCCTATTTACTTTTTTGTTGGAAACCATGATCTGTGGATGGGAGACTACTTTGAAAAAGAGCTAAACATACCAACCTACAGAGATGTAAAAGAGTTTACCTTCAATGACAAAGTTTTTCTCATTGGCCATGGTGATGGAAAAGGCCCTGGTGATATAGGCTATAAACGAATGAAAAAGGTGTTTACTAACCCTGTTTTTAAATGGCTCTTTAGGTGGTTTCATCCAGAGCTAGGAATGCGTTTAGCGCAGTACTTATCTGTAAAAAACAAGCTCATCTCTGGTGATGATGATAAAATATTTTTAGGAGAAGAGCAAGAGTGGTTGGCGCAGTATGCTAAAAGGAAGCTAGAAACAAAACACTATGACTACTTTATATTTGGCCACCGTCATTTAGCCATGAAAATAAAAATTAGCGACACCAGCACCTATCACAACCTAGGTGATTGGATTACACAATACACCTATGGTGTTTTTGATGGTCATGAGTTTTCTCTCCAAGAGTTTGAAGCCACAAAAACTAACTAGGCTGTATATCTTTTATTCTTAATTGCAAGCTCACTTTTCCTTGCCAGAGATTTTCATCAATACAATACACCGCTTTAAAAGGAGTGTCTGAACATGCCGTGTCTTTTTTATCTCCAAGACCAAAACCAATACCTACAATAGCCTTTGAGTTTACTTGTTTTACCGTGAGGCGTAAATGAGTTTTATCTGCACCCACACATTTTCCATACCCTGTGTCTTTTAGGTTTTGGGTCATAAAAACGGGTTGTCTGTTTCCAGGGCCAAAGGGTGCAAATTGTTTTAAAATTCTATGAAATTTTGGAGTAATAGCTGCCAAATCTAGTTGGGCATCTATATTAATTTCTGGATTGAGTAGTTTTGGGTCTATGGTTTTAGAAACTACCTTTTCAAACTGCGCTTTAAAATCTGGATAGTCTTTTTCTTGCAAGGTGAGCCCCGCGGCATATTTATGGCCTCCAAACTGCTCAATGTATTGGGCGCAGCCCTCCAAAGCATTATATACGTCAAACCCTTTTACAGATCGTGCAGATGCCGCTAACTTATCTCCACTTTTTGTAAACACTAAGGTGGGGCGATAGTAGGTCTCTATTAATCTAGAAGCTACAATGCCTATAACTCCTTTATGCCAATGCTCTTTATAAACAACTGTTGTATTATTTTTCTGTTCGTTGGCTTGGGTGATTTGCGCTAAAGCTTCTTTAGTGATTTGTTTATCTGCATCTTTTCTATCTGCATTAAAGAGTTCTATTTCACTAGCCCATTGAGCAGCGTTTTTGGGATCTGTCTCTACAAGTAACCTAACGGCATGATTTCCGTGTTTCATCCTACCGGCAGCATTAATTCTTGGTGCAATGATAAAAACAACATCTGTAATGGTCAAGGTGCTTTTGTTGACCTGTTTTAATATGGCTTGGTATCCCACTCTAGGGTTGCTGTTAATTACCTGAAGGCCATAATAGGCCAACACTCTGTTTTCTCCCGTAACAGGAACAATATCTGCGCCAATAGCCGTAGCAACAAGGTCTAGATACAGCAGTAAATCTTCAATGGTTTGCCCCCGCTCAGACCCAAGGGCTTGTATGAGTTTAAACCCTACGCCACAACCACATAGCTCCTTGTAAGGATATGAGCAGTCATCTCTTTTAGGGTCTAAAACTGCAACTGCCTTTGGAAGCTTAGCTCCAGGGCGGTGGTGATCGCAAATAATAAAATCAATCCCTTTTTTACTTGCGTAGGCTACTTTTTCTATGGCTTTTATACCGCAATCCAAGGCAATAATTAGCGTGATGTCATTGTCTTGAGCAAAATCAATTCCTTTATAAGAAACGCCATACCCCTCATCGTAGCGATCTGGAATATAGGTGGCTATGTTGGGGTAATAGGTTTTTAAATAACTGCTTAAAAGCGCAACACTCGTGGTGCCATCTACGTCATAATCTCCATAAACTAAAATGTTTTCTTGAGCCTCAATAGCCTGTTGTATCCGCTTTACTGCAAGATCCATGTCTTGCATTAAAAAAGGATCGTGAAGCTCCTCTAGACTGGGTCTAAAAAAACGCTTGGCTTGATCGAAGGTGGTAATCCCTCTTTGTACCAAAAGAGAACTCAGTAAAGGATCAATCCCAAGGGCTTGTGCTAAATGAGTAACGGTTTCTAAATTTTGTTTTGGGGATAGGTTCCAGCGCATAGCCGTGAAAATTACAAAAATATACAAGTATACGCCCTATCTCTTTGAATTTATACCTTCAAATTCAAGAATTATAGGCTGTTTTTGTGATTCTGAAATTTTAGGGCATCTCTTTTACTATAAAGCATAATAATCTAGGCAATGATTTTGTAAGGCTTTAGATATTTCTATTTTTACGAGATATATTTTAATTTAAAAAAACACCATGGCATTAGTAACTCCATTATCTGCAGATCACGATGATACTACAAAAGAACTTGCAGCCTTTTTTAACGAAACGCTTGGGTTTTGCCCAAATAGTGTGCTTACCATGCAAAGAAGGCCTGCCATTAGCCAGGCTTTTATAAACCTTAACAAAGCAGTAATGGCAAACGATGGCCGTGTTAGTTCATCTCTAAAGCGAATGATTGCTTGGGTGAGTAGTAATGCAACGGGGTGCAGGTATTGTCAAGCCCATGCCATAAGAGCCGCTGAGCGGTATGGAGCAGAGAAGGAACAACTAGATAATATTTGGGACTACAGAACACACGAGGCTTTTAGCGAGGCCGAGCGAGCTGCACTTGATTTTTCATTGCAAGCATCACAAGTACCCAACACAGTAGACGAGGCAATTAAGCAGCGGCTATATACCTACTGGGATGAGGGAGAGATTGTAGAAATGTTAGGGGTTATCTCTTTGTTTGGATATCTAAACCGCTGGAATGACTCTATGGGTACCACTATTGAAACTGGCGCAGTGCAGAGCGGCAAGCAACACCTTGGAAAGCACGGCTGGGAAGAAGGAAAACATCTTTAATTGGTAAGGTTGTTTACTTTTTTGCTCCAACAATAAGTACTATTTCTCCTTTTGGAGCTTTAGCCTCAAATACAGATAGCACCTCTTGGGCGGTTCCTCTAATGGTTTGTTCATGTAGTTTGGATATTTCTCTTGAAACAGAAACAGGGCGGTCTTCGCCAAAATACTCGATGATTTGCGATAAGGTTTTTAAAAGCTTGTGGGGTGACTCGTAAAAAATAATGGTTCGCGTTTCTTGAGCTAATATTTTTAATCTGGTTTGGCGTCCTTTTTTAGGAGGCAAAAATCCTTCAAAAACAAATTTATCATTTGGCAAACCACTATTTACAAGCGCCGGAACAAAGGCCGTGGCCCCTGGCAAGCAATCAACCTCAATACCTGCCTCTACACAGGCGCGTGTCAATAAAAAACCCGGATCACTAATGGCCGGGGTTCCGGCATCACTAATTAAGGCAACGCTTTGCCCGCTTTTTATACGCGCTACAATAGCTGCTGTAGTTTTATGCTCGTTGTGCATATGGTGAGAATGCATTTGGGTAGTGATTTCAAAATGTTTTAATAACTTGCCGCTGGTTCTTGTGTCTTCGGCAAGAATTAAATCAACCTCTTGCAATACTTCTATGGCGCGAAAAGTAATGTCTTTTAAATTGCCAATAGGCGTAGGCACTAAGTATAGTTTTGACATATCTATAATATAAAAAAGGTGTGGTTAAATACCCGTGAGCAATATAAGAATTCCTGCAATCAATAGTGCCGTTTTCTTGTCTGTGGTTTTTTTAGTGAAGGGTTTTTTTAAATTTCGGAGATAAATTTATGGTTTATGCTGTATGCTCTGTTTTTGTTTTTATAAATTTACCCAACCGAACTCTAAAATGGAAACCTTTTTTGTTTTCCTTTAATACCTAACTATGTTTTTAGAAAACACCGTAAATCAAAAAGAGCAATTTGGCTGGATCGAAGTCATTAGCGGCTCTATGTTTTCTGGTAAAACCGAAGAACTTATTAGGCGCCTCAAACGCGCGCAGTTTGCGCGGCAAAAAGTAGAGATTTTTAAACCTGCAGTAGACACTCGCTATGATGACAACCAAGTGGTGTCTCATGACAAGAATCATATCCGGTCTACAGCAGTACCCGCCGCTGCAAATATTCCTATTTTGGCAGACAACTGTGATGTTGTGGGAATAGATGAGGCACAATTTTTTGATGATGAAATTGTAAAGGTCTGCAACGATTTGGCCAACCGCGGAGTACGTGTTATTGTAGCTGGTTTAGACATGGATTTTAAAGGCAATCCTTTTGGGCCTATGCCTGCCCTAATGGCCACAGCAGAGTATGTAACCAAAGTACACGCTGTTTGCCCTCGCACTGGTAATCTAGCCAATTATAGTTTTAGAAAATCTCAAAGTGATGATTTAGTACTCCTTGGAGAAACCGAAGAGTATGAGCCGCTAAGCCGTGCTGCTTTTTATAAGGCAAGGTTAAAAGAAAAACTACGTGCTCTTGATGTACAAGAGCCAGAAGAAATTACTCCCAAAAACAAATAAGCGCACCTATAAAATGCCAAAAGCAACACAAACTATTTTAGAGATTGACCTTACTGCTTTGGGTCATAACTATCGGTATATCCAGTCACAACTTAAACAAGGCAGCCGTATTATGGCTGTTGTAAAGGCCTTTGGGTATGGGTCTGAAGATATTGCTGTTGCCAGGGAGCTGGAAAATTTAGGGGTTACCTATTTTGCGGTTGCATATGCTCAAGAAGGGGCTCGCCTTAGAGAGGGCGGCATACAAACGCCTATTTTAGTGCTGCACCCACAGGCCATTAATTTTGACACAATTCTTGACAAATGCCTAGAACCCTGCATGTATAATTCAAAAATACTTGAAGAATTTATTGCCTTTGCTCAAAATAAAAAACAAAAAAACTATCCTGTTCACCTAAAGTTTAATACCGGTCTTAATAGGTTGGGGTTTGCTCAAAGCGATCTTAAATATATCATAGATTCCCTTGCTAATTCAGGGGTGGTTAAAGCCTGTTCTGTTTTTTCACACCTTGCAGCTAGTGAGGATTTACAACAAAGAGAATTTACCTTAAAACAGTTGGATGCGTTTGCTGAAATTTCAGAAGAACTAAAAAAAGCACTGCCCCACACTCCTTTTTTACACACATTAAACACCTCTGGAGTTTTAAATTACCCGCAAGCCCATTATGATATGGTGCGTTGCGGTATAGGGCTTTATGGCTTTGCTAATGATGTCGAGCAATCTGCGAAACTTAAGCCTGTCGCTACACTTAAAACTATTATCTCACAAATTCATACCCTTGAAAAAGGAGATACTCTTGGATACAACAGAGCGTTTACCGCTCAAAAAAAGATGAAAACCGCTACCCTTCCTCTTGGACATGCAGATGGTATTTCAAGAGCCTATGGAAATGGCGTGGGATGGACGCGTATTAATGGCCACAAAGCCCCAATCTGCGGAAATGTCTGCATGGATATGATTATGGTAGATATAACTGATATTGATTGTAAGGAAGGGGACGAAGTGATTGTCTTTGGAAATCAAACAACTGCAGAAGAACTCTCGGGAGCTGTTGACACTATATCGTATGAAATTCTTACAGCAATCTCTCAGCGTGTGAGGCGAGTTATCACAAGATCATAAGTTGTTTTAACCTGCGGTTTTTTTAATTTAAAGACTTTAAAATTTTTAAACAATAGTGTACCTTTAAAAAAAATATTCCTATGAAAATAGCTGTTATAGGTGCCTCAGGAATGGTTGGCACGGTGATGCTGAAACTTCTTGAAGAGCGAAACTTTCCTGTCACAGAACTGCTACTTGTAGCCTCAAAAAAATCTGTAGGCAAACAACTTTTATTTAAAAATAAAGCCCTTAAAATAATAACCATTGAAGATGCCCTAAAGGCCAAACCTGCCATTGCTATATTCTCTGCAGGGGGTGAAACTTCTTTAGAGTGGGCTCCTAAATTTGAAAACGTTGGTACTACCGTTATAGACAACTCATCTGTTTGGCGTATGGATCCAAACAAAAAATTGATAGTTCCAGAAATCAATGCACAAACGCTCACCAAAGAAGATAAAATTATAGCCAACCCAAATTGCTCTACCATACAATTGGTTATGGCCTTAGCTCCATTGCACAAAAAATACAAGATGAAACGGGTGGTAGTATCCACCTACCAATCTGTCTCTGGAACAGGTGCAAATGCAGTGAAACAAATGGAGGATGAAGAAAAGGATGTTGCTGCCCAGATGGTCTATCCGCATCAAATTCATAGAAATGTAATCCCTCATTGTGATGTTTTTCAAGACAATGGGTACACAAAAGAGGAAATGAAATTGGCCCTTGAGCCTCAAAAAATATTAAACGATCGTAGTTTTTCTATCACCGCCACAGCCGTGAGGGTGCCTACCTCTGGGGGCCATAGCGAGGCTGTAAATGTTGCCTTTTTAAATGATTTCACCCTAGATCAAGTGAGAAACACGCTTCAAAAAACTCCTGGGGTTACACTTCAAGACAATCCTGATACTAACACCTATCCAATGCCTATTTTAGCTCACGATAAGGATGAAGTTTTTGTAGGTAGGCTGCGTAGAGATCTTTCACAGCAAAACACACTTAACATGTGGATTGTAAGTGATAATTTAAGAAAAGGAGCTGCCACAAATGCTATTCAAATTGCAGAGTACTTGGTGACGCATCAGCTTGTGTAACTCTAATAATTAGTTTGCAGGCTTGTTTTGGTCTTAAAAAAAAGAGTTGCCTTGTAAATGTTAAATTTCTAATAATTGTCTCATTCACTGATGGATAAACAGACATAACTTTATACATTGCTAATAATATTGAATTTAAAGCCCTATTTTTAGACTTTTTTAGATGAAATAATTTTTAAGAAATGCACAAAGTTTTATATCTGTTATTTGCAATGCTGCTAATCACCTCGTGTGGTTCAGATGATGATACAGATGTTTTTGTTCCTCTAGAGATACAAACACAAGAAGATTTTGTACAAGTATCAACACTGCAAACAATTAGCATTGACATTTTCGCTAACGATACAAATATTCCAGCAACCGGGCTGCTAACTGTAACATCCCCAAGCAATGGTGATGTGACAATAAACAACAATAACACCCCGCAAGACACTAGCGATGATGTTTTAGAATATGATCCAGCTGTAAATTTTGTTGGCACAGACACCTTGCAGTATACCATTTGCCTTCAAGACGGAACCAATTGCAAAACAGAAACTATTTCTATTATTGTTTTTCAAGACACAAGCGTTACCCTAGATTTAGATAAATTCCCTTACGATACCCTTTCTGAATACAATTTTTTTAATGGAGCGCTAAATGCAATACAGCCAGCGTATGGAGTGCTTCCTTATGAGCCTATAAGTTCATTATTTACAGACTATGCTGTTAAAGAAAGATTTGTTTGGGTGCCTGTGGGTGAAACGGCAAGTTTTGACCAAAACAACAAATCGTTAGATTTTCCGACGGGTAGTGCGCTTGTAAAAATGTTTTATTACAACAATGTACTGCCAACAAACACAACCAGAATTATTGAAACCAGAGTAATGGTAAAAACCCAAGATGGTTGGGACTTTGCTGAATATGTTTGGAACGATGCCCAAACAGAAGCTTTTTTGGAAACCACAGAAGACGGCGGTTACACAGAAGTTAACTGGTTACAAGATGGACAGCAAAAGTTTGTTAACTACAGAATTCCCGCAAAACAACAATGCGTTATCTGCCATACCAATGATTTTGAGACAGTGCCTCTTGGTATAAAGCCGCAAAATATTAACTCTTTTCTAACCTACGATGATGGCCCAAGCAATCAATTACAAAAACTAATTGATTTTGGATATCTTGAAGACGCCCTCCCCGAAAGTATTACAACCGTGGTAGACTGGAAAGACGCTTCAAACTCTCTAGAGCAAAGAGCCAAGTCTTACCTTGATATTAATTGTGCTAATTGCCATATTGATGGAGGACAAGGAGATTACAGAGTAATACGCCTTGGATATACAGATACGTTAAACAACGACGAAAATGCAGGTGTATGTGTTGATGCAGACACCCCAATTCCTGGATTAATGGGGCAAAAACATATTGCACCTGGTGATCCAGAAAACTCAATAATATACTATAGGATGTCTGTCACTGGAGACGAGCCCTATAAAATGCCCCAGTTTGGGCAAAGTCTAGTTCATACAGAAGCCCTAGCGCTTATGGAAGACTGGATAAATTCTATTAACCAATCTTGTGATTAATTAAAACAATTATTATTATGAAAAAATTATTCTTTTTTGCTTGTCTTTTTGCTGTAGCTCAATACAGTGCGGCTCAAGTAACTTTTACACCTCAGTCTGCCGGTACAAACTACACAGATAGAGGTATTGTAGATATGAATGGAGACGGCCTGGACGACATCCTTTCTGTTAATAATTCTAATATCCAAGTTTTGTATCAACAAGAAGATGGATCTTTTATAGAGTCTATTGTTGCCACAGAATTTGCTGACAATTCTCCATCTTGGAGTTTGGCAGCTGCGGATTATGACCGTAACGGCTTTACAGATTTGCTGTATGGTGGTGGTAACGGTGTTACCTTTATGAGAGCAAACGATGATGGAACAGCATATACTGAAGTATCTGGACCTGAATACGTATTCTCACAACGTTCTAACTTTGTAGACATCAACAATGATGGTCACCTAGATGCCTATGTTTGTCATGATGTTGAACCAAGTGTTTTTTACATCAATGATGGAGAAGGAAACCTAGAATACTTTCAAGGTGGTTTGGGAGATTATCCATCTGGAGGACATTATGGATCTGTATGGTTAGACTTTGACAATGATAGAGACGTAGATATGTTTATTGCAAAATGTGGTGGAGAGTCTGAAAGAAGAGACAATGAAATGCACGTAAATAATGGAGATGGCACATTTACAGAAAGTGGCGCTTCTCTGAATCTAGAGGATGACATGCAAACCTGGTCAAGCGCTTGGGCAGATTATGACAATGATGGAGATCTAGACGGATGGATAGGAGCTAGTACTTTTAACTCTGGTTTCCACAGGCTAATGAGAAATAACGGCAATGGGACTTTTACTGATGTAATTAGCGCTTCTGGCCTTACAGAATTTAATGTTACTAGTATTGAAAATCAAACCTATGATTTTGACAATGATGGGTATGCAGATATTGTATCTGGTGGAGTAATTTTATATGGTAATGGAGATCTTACTTTTACAATCTCTAGCACAAATATTGGTAATGGTGGTTTTGGAGACATCAACGAAGATGGATTTGTTGACGCTATTTCTAATGGGCAGCTTATCATAAACAACACAAACAATAATAACTGGTTAAAAATAAACACCGTTGGTGTGGAAAGTAACCTAGGAGGTATTGGAGCAAGAGTTGAGTTAAGCTCGGCTTCTGGAACTCAAATTAGAGAAGTAAGAAGTGGAGAAGGATTTAGAAACATGAGTACGTTAAACACACATTTTGGTCTTGGTCAAGATACAGAAATTACATCTGTAACAATTTACTGGCCATCTGGAATTGTAGATATTTTTGAAGATCTAGACATCAACATGACCCACAAACTTGTTGAAGGAAGTAGTGTTTTAAACACTGGAGATTTCTTAACAAATGATATTTCTATATTTCCTGTTCCAGCCCTTGACAACCTAACGATTTCAAACATTGAAGATATTGAAGACCCTATCTATACTGTTTTTGACATCACTGGAAGAAAAGTAATGCATGGTAGACTCCTCAGAAACAACATTAATATTTCTCAATTAACTTCTGGGCAATACATCCTTCGTATAGCAGGACAAAAACTTAGAAGAAATAACGTGAAAGCAATCAAGTTCACAAAAAGATAATTTTTTAATTCTCAAAAAACACCATTGAGTGAATTCTCAATGGTGTTTTTATTTATACTATGTTAAAACGGTTCCTGTATTTCGGTCTAATTTGTATTTTATGTACTAGCTGCTCTAATGAAGATGACGCAGGATATGTTACTATTGAGCCTGTCTCTGAGGTTACTGTAGATTTATTACAAGTGCCCTACCCAACACTTTCTGAGTATCATTTTTTTGAGGATACCCTAAGTGAACTAGCCCCAACATTTGGCGTGCTTCCTTATGAGCCTATTAGTTCTTTGTTTTCAAACTATGCTCAGAAATCGCGTTTTGTGTGGCTTCCTAGCGGTACAATAGGCACTTATAATGGAGACGCTAATAACATCGAGCTACCTGTTGGTAGTGTGATTATTAAGAACTTCTTCTATGACAATGTACTTCCTAATTATACTAGAGTACTTATTGAAACCCGACTCATGATTAGAAAAGAAGAGGGCTGGACTTTTGCAGAATATTTTTGGAATGAGCAGCAAACAGAAGCTTTTCTTGACACACAAGGAGATGGAGGTTTTAAGTATGTAACATGGATCGAAGACGGGCAGCAGCGTGAAATAAACTACAGAATGCCCTCTGGAAGTGAGTGTTTTACCTGTCATAAAAGCAATACAACAAATGAGCCTATTGGTATAAAGCCTCAAAGTCTTAACAGCACTTATGCCTTTGCAGATGGCTTGCAAAATCAACTACAAAAGTGGATTGATGTTGGTTATCTTGAAGATAATATACCCACAAACATCAATACGGTTGTGGACTATAGAGACACCTCACAAGACCTTGAAACTAGAGTGCGCTCATATGTAGATATTAATTGCGCTAGCTGTCATAGAGATGAAGGACATTGTAATTACAGGCCTATGAGGTTTGCCTTTAGCGAAAACAACTTACTGGAAAATTTAGGGGTTTGTGTAACTCCAGATCAAATGTTAAGCAATCTCTCCTTAGATCAAAAATTAATTAAACCTGGAGATCCAGAAAATTCTGTTATTTACTACCGCCTGAATGTAACAGCAGAGGAAGAACGCATGCCGCTGCTAGGTAGAAGTATTGTCCACAATGACGGTGTTGACTTGCTAAGAGACTGGATTAACTCTTTAGATACTGCCTGCGACTAAAGCTTTTAAAATAGCACAAATACCCCATTTGCAAGCAGTTGCACTTGGGGTATTTATTTTTTGTTATCTTTAAGTAACAATAACGCTAAAACTATCGCCATTATGAATTCAACTTTTACAACTATTTTACGCATGTTACTGGGTGTTTCTTTGCTAATATTTGGCATGAATAAGTTTATTGCGTTCATTCCTATTTTTGACATGGCCCCAGCAGCAGCAAACTTCATGGAGTCTTTAAATAGTACAGGATATGTTTTATATGTTGTTGCCAGTTTAGAGCTACTTATCGGGGGGCTACTACTATTTAAAAAATGGGTTCCGTTTGCCCTTATTTTACTTGCCCCTATTGTTGTTAATATTTTATTGTTCCATCTTTTTTTAGACGTCTCAGGAATGTTAGTTGCTGTTTTAATGGTGGCGATTACAGGAGTGCTCATATATAAATACTGGAAATCCTACAGCTCTTTGTTTCAATAACAATAACAACCCACTCATTAAAATGCAAACAGGCCACCTATACCTTTATTAGGGCCTGTTTTTTTATGTATTTTTATAAAAAATAAACTCATGAAAAGATTAATGCTCTCAATTATTACAGCCCTAGTTCTTGTAGGTTGTAACAATGGCAATGTTTCAAAAAACCAAACCAATACCGTGACCTATCCTAAGACCAAAAAAGTTGACACTGTTACTAATTATTTTGGAACACAGGTGAAAGACCCTTACAGATGGCTTGAAGATGATATGAGCGAAGAAACAGCTAGGTGGGTAGAAGATCAAAACAAAACCACTTTTGGGTATTTAGAAAATATCCCTTTTAGAGAGGAGTTAAAGCAGCGCCTTACAACGCTCTGGAATTACGAGAAAGTAGGCGCTCCTTTTAAGGAAGGAGACTACTCTTACTTTTATAAAAATGATGGGCTGCAAAACCAGTATGTAATTTACAGATACAAAACAGGGCAAGACCCAGATAAAACAGAAGTTTTTTTGGACCCAAACACATTCTCTGAAGATGGGACCATTTCACTAGGAGGACTCAGTTTTAGCGAAAACGGATCATTGGCTGCCTACAGTATAAGCGAGGGAGGAAGTGACTGGAGAAAGGTACTTGTGATGAATGCCCAAACCAAAAAAATCATAGAAGACACCATTGTGGATGTAAAATTTAGTGGTATTTCTTGGCTGAAAAATGAAGGTTTTTATTATTCTAGCTATGACAAACCAAAAGGGAGTGAGCTATCTGCCAAAACAGACCAACACAAGCTTTATTACCATAAACTTGGAACTTCTCAAAAAGAAGATGAGCTTATTTTTGGAGGAACCCCAGAACAAAAGCACAGGTATGTAGGTGGGCGTACAACACAAGACAATAAATATCTGATTGTTTCCGCAAGTGTTTCAACCTCAGGAAACAAACTCTTTATCAAAGACCTCGGTGACCCCAAAAGCCCTTTTGTTACTGTACAAAAAGACACAGATAGTGATACCTCTGTTATAGATAATGTTGGCAGCAAGCTTTATCTTGTTACAAACAGAAATGCCCCTAACAAAAAAGTAGTTACTGTAGATGCATCTAGTCCAGGGCCAGAGAACTGGAAAGATCTTATTGAAGAAACTCAAAATGTTCTAAGAGCCAGTACAGGTGGCGGGTATATTTTTGCAAATTATATGGAAAATGCCGTAAGCGCTATAAAACAGTATAGCTATGACGGTACCCTAGTAAGAGAAGTTGTCTTACCTGGAGTTGGCTCAGCAGGTGGTTTTGGAGCTAAAAAGCAAGATACAAGCTTGTATTATTCTTTTACAAATTACCTTACTCCTGGTAGTATATATTCTTATGAAATTTCTTCTGGAACTTCTAAGCTTTACAAAAAACCAAGCATTGATTTTAACTCAGATGAGTACCAAAGCAGACAAGTGTTCTACACTTCAAAAGACGGCACACAGGTGCCAATGATAATTACCCACAAAAAAGGAATTGTACTGGACGGCACAAACCCAACCATTTTGTATGGGTATGGTGGTTTTAATATTAGCTTGACTCCAAGTTTTAGCATTACAAATGCCGTGTGGATGGAGCAGGGTGGTGTGTATGCTGTCGCCAATCTTAGGGGCGGTGGAGAGTATGGCAAAAAATGGCATGATGCAGGAACCAAATTACAAAAGCAAAATGTTTTTGATGACTTTATAGCCGCCGCAGAATATTTAATTGGTAAAAAATACACCTCTAGTGATTTCCTAGCAATTCGTGGAGGGTCTAATGGGGGGCTTTTGGTGGGCGCTACAATGACACAGCGGCCAGATTTAATAAAAGTAGCCCTTCCGGCTGTAGGAGTCCTGGATATGTTACGATATCATACCTTTACTGCAGGTGCTGGGTGGGCCTATGATTATGGTACGGCGCAACAGAGTAAAGAAATGTTTGAATACCTAAAGGCATACTCCCCGGTACATAATGTAACTCCTGGCACAAAGTATCCTGCGACAATGGTTACCACAGGAGACCATGATGATAGGGTAGTGCCTGCGCATAGTTTTAAATTTGCAGCAGAATTACAAGAAAAACAAGGGGGCACGGCTCCTGTTTTGATTAGGATTGAAACAGATGCAGGACATGGCGCAGGAACTCCAGTAAGCAAAACCATTGAACAATATGCAGATATATATGGCTTTACTTTATATAATATGGGCTACAAGGTTTTGCCAAAACAAATGAATGATGGCGTAAAACAATAGCGCAATTTAAACCACTATAAAGCTATATATAACTAGGTAAATACACTTGATATATAGCTTTTTTATCACACTATTTTTTATGCTAAAGGTAACGATTAACGAATTTTCATATCCAAACACGCCTGAGGTGTCAGTACTAAAAGACATCGTGTTTTCATTAAAAGAAGGAGAGCATTTGGCGGTTTTAGGAGAAAGTGGTTGCGGAAAATCTACCTTACTCCACTTAATTTACGGACTATTGCATTTAGAAAATGGCCTGTTATTTTGGAAAGAAAAACAGCTGTTAGGGCCACAACACAATCTTGTGCCTGGAGAGCTTGCTATGAAATTGGTAGCTCAAGAGTTTAATGTAATGCCGTTTATATCTGTTGCAGAAAATATAGCCACACACCTTAAGCGAAATAACAAAGAGCAAGACGCAGCTCGTGTAGATGAGCTATTAGAGGTTGTGGCCCTACAAGAGTATAAAAACACGAAGGTGAAAAACCTTAGCGGAGGTCAAAAACAAAGAGTTGCGCTTGCAAAAGCGCTTGCAAATACTCCTGAGGTCATCTTTTTAGACGAGCCATTTAGCAATATTGACACCTTCAGGAAAAACAAACTCCGCCGTAATTTATACGGCTATTTAAAAGACAACAATATTACCTGTGTTACTGCCACTCATGATAGCGACGAGGCACTGGGTTTTGCAGACACCATTCTTATGCTGCGAGCTGGCAACAAAGAAATGATGGGAAGCCCTCAGGAGATTATCTCAAATCTTAAAACACCTTACCAAGCTGGTTTTTTTGGTTCTGGGTCTGTTATTGACACGGCTATATTTAAGGGGGTTAAAAAAGAGGCCCTTCGCACAGTATTGCCTCATGAACTGAAAATATCAAAAACACCTACACCTGTCTTTGGCGTGGTTTTAAAGCAATACTTTAAAGGTCATTACTACGAGGTGCAGGTGCAAACTCCAGAAGGTGTTTTGTATCTAAATCACCCTACATTGCTAGAAGAAAAAACAAAGGTCTACCTGGAGTTGGTATAAGCCGAAATGGATAACTTAGCTTTAAAGCAGGTCCCACAATATTTTTACTGCAAAAATTAATATTATTGCAGAGCATGAAATGATAACATGCTCGTGTTTTAGTTTTTTAAACCCGCGAAATGCCATCTGTATCGCCGCTAAAAAAACACCCACAATTATGAGTTGACCAAGCTCAATACCAATATTAAAACCTACCAGAGAAGCAAGTAAGTTGTCATCTTCAAAAAATGCCATTTTCAAAAAATTTGAAAATGCCAAGCCATGAATACACCCAAAAATTAACACTGTAGTGTATAATAGTTGGTAGTTAATTTGGGTAGGTTTATACACTTTAATAAAATTATTTATACAGGTTACAATAATTGTAATGGGTATCAACTGCTCTATGATATCACGTGGCAAGGTAAAAATATCATAGACAGAAAGCACTAAGGTAATGCTGTGCCCTATGGTAAAGGCCGTTATAAGCAAGGCTAGTTTTCTCCACTGGGAAAGGCTAAAAAATACAGTTATGGCTAGTATAAAAAGCAGGTGGTCAATGCCGTCTAGATCTAAAATATGCGATAGTCCTTGTTTAAAAAAAAGTACAAATGTCTGCATTACTCAATCGCTTTAATTTGATAGTTAGTTTCTCTAAAAGAAAAGGTGTCTCCAACTTGCTTGCCAAATAACAATTTGCCTATTGGCGTTTGTAGACCAATACAATAGTAGTGGTTGCTTTGGTGGATCAAAACACCCAATGAGATACTTAAAAAAAAGTTGCCTTTGTTGGTAGTTACCAAACTTCCTAAATGAGCATGGGTTGCTGATTTTGTAAGATTGATTTTGTGGAGTACTTCAAGGGTTTTCTCAATTTCTACTAATCGTTCACCTGCTTGTTCTCTGTCTAGTTGTAACATAGCCCTAGCGGTCTCATGCTTATCTCCTGCGCTACTTTTTGTTGCATCATCTAAGGATGCAATAATGCCCTTAATTTTATCTTGAACAATAATATACTTCTGCAGTATTTGCTGTTCACAAGATAGCAGTAAGTGTTCTTTGATTTTTTTTGAGCTCATTGCTATTAATTTGAACAACTAGTGTTGTTCTTTTTTAGATGAAAGTACTGCCAACTCTTTACCAATACTGCTTCCTATGGCAACACCCATTCCTCCCAAACGAACACCACAGAAAACGCCAGGGTATAGTTTTTTTATAATGGGCTTTTTTTGGCTTCCAACCCCCATAATACCACTCCAGCGAGTGTCTATCTCAAAGGATGTTTGAGGCAATATAGTGGTTTTTAGAAGATGTTCTAGTTTGTCTTGTATTATAGGAGTAAGTCCTGTTTGAGAGGTGTTTTCTGCGTCAAAGGCAAGGTTTCTAGCGCCACCAAATAAAATTCTATCATCAATATTTCTAAAATAATAATAGCCACAATCAAGATGAAAAGTGCCTTTTATCGCTAAATTTTTAATGGGCTTTGTGATGAGTACTTGTGCTCTTGCCGGTTGTACGTCTTCTTGCAGTAACTCCTTAGCAAAACCGTTGGTGGCAATACATATGCTTTTTGCCTCAACAGTTAGGTTGCCTAGAGTAAAAACTGGCGACGCACTCTTTTGTGAGATCTCTTTAACCAACGCATTGTTTAGTATTAACACACCTTTTGAGGCGGCTTTTTCTAGTAATGCTGTCATCATCTTGCCGGTATCAAGCTGTCCTTCAAATTTATTGAAAATAGCTTTCGAGGCTACTTTTTCAAACCCAAAAGGGGTGTCAACCACAGAAAACACATTGGCATTAAAAATGGGAAATAGCAGCTCATTGATGGCGTCTAAATTTTTGACACATTTGTCAAAAACAGCGCTGTCTGTGTCTGGAAAAAGTTCATATCCTCCCAGTTGAGCATAGGCAATTCTCTGGTCTGTTAAGGCGGCTCTAAGGGTAGAGAGGCCCTTAAGACGCTCAGAAATAAGCCCGACCACCTCACTTGGTGAGTGTGTTTCTAGGTCTTGTAGTATTTCAGACATACTACCAAAACAAGCAAACCCTGCGTTTTTAGTGCTGGCTCCACTGGGCAAGGTTCCTTTTTCAAAAACCACAATTTTAGCCTCTGGGTGAAGTTCCCGTAATTCTAGAGCGCAGCTAAGACCAACAATTCCGCTGCCAATAATGGCAAAGTCTATGTTGGTAAACCATGACTTTTGCTCCCAATAGGATAGATTCATAAATAGTATTATATTTAAGCCTGTTTGCTTAAAGCAAATTGCATTTATAAATTTAATTACATTTTGATGAAAACCAACTACAGACTATTACTTGTTTTTATTTTATTCTCTTTTGTGTCATTTTCTCAACAACCTGGAGATGAAATTGAAATTCAAACCATAGAATTTGATGGCTATCCTGTAGGACAAGGTTGGCTATCTCCAAGAGAGGGATATTTTGATTTTACCTCTTTGGAAGGGCTTGATTTTGAAAAAGTATACATCAAATACAAACTGAAGTGTGACCCAACTCAAAATCCAAATTGTGGAGAGTGGGATTACCTGTCATACCTAAAAGTTATTGAACATACGGGCAAAGGGCTTCACCCTAACTACTATATTGGCGGAAATGGAGGTTTAACACCAGATAGTTTTTCTTACATGAACAATACAGCCTGGAGCTATACTCCTAGGTATGAGCAAACGATCGTTTTTGATGACCCTTCTGCGCTTGTGGCATACCAAGTGGGTGATGGAACGCAAGAAATTCAAGATCCTTTTGATGCTTCTTTGGAAGACTCTCAGATGCAGTATTTATTTAGACAGTCTGAGCTTGTGGCCTCTGGATTAACTCCCGGAGATATTACAGGAATGCAGTTTAACATTCTTGATACTGGTGGAGAAATGCAGCACCTTAGAATTGGTCTAAAGGCAACCACACAAAACGAATTACAGGAAAATGAGATAATTACAGATTTTGTTGAAGTCTTTGCTAAAGATTTGGCCTTTAGTGATACAGGCTGGCAGCATATTGATTTCCCTTCTTTTTTTAACTGGGATGGGGCATCAAACATCATTGTAGAGGTTGCATTTACAGGTAAAGAGGGCGCAAGCGCTGTATCTTTGAGCGGTAATGCCTACTCCTGGGATTGCGCATCACAGGCTGCAACCACAGACGCTTATTTTAATTTTAATGGACCAGATAAACTAGAAGTTCCAACCACCAATCTTACAGAGATAGAAAATGAAGTTACCATTTCTTTTTGGCTAAACGGAAATGGTGAGCAGCCTCAAAACGATAGTGTTTTTGACGTCCATGATCAAGAGGGAAATAGAGTTTTAAACATACATCTTCCTTGGAGCAACCAAAGAGTATATTGGGACGCAGGAGACGCAACAGGGTATGATCGCATAGATAAAGAAGTTGATGATATTGATCAATACAAAGATGTTTGGAACCATTGGGCATTCACTAAAAATGCAACCACTGGTGTAATGAATATCTACCTCAACGCAGAACTATGGCATACAGGAACAGGGCTCAATAGAGCGGTAGGTGCTATCGCTGATTTTAACCTTGGAAGAGGACAATGGAATGCAGATAATTTTTATGATGGCAAACTAGATGATTTCCAAATTTGGGCCACAGAGTTAGATCCGGCTACCATTGCCAATTGGATGCACAAGGATGTTGATGCCTCCCACCCTAACTATTCAGCATTAAAGGTAAATTACAAGTTTGATCAAATCACGACAAATTATGAGACTCTTGAAGAAGTTTTAGACGAGCAAACACCGCTTTACGGTGTTCCGCAGTTAAAAAACTATAGTGGTGCACACTTCAAGAACTTTACAACATCTACAACAAGGCCCAACGTAAAATTTAATCGCAACACCGCCAGCTATACTATAAATACAGAGCTTGTTGTAGACTCCATTGCAAAAGGAAAAGTGATGGTAGAGAAATATGTGCAAGAAGTGGTTGGAGAAATCCCTGTTTTGGATCAAACTCTTTATGTAAACCCTACCTATTATAATAACTACCAGTATGATGCTAATTTGGTTGCCACAGACTCTACGGCTGTAGCTCCAGATATTACCCTTGTTCTAGAACAAATTGAATATAATACCACCGTACCTGGAGAAGAAGTGCTTGTCCCTTGGGAGATTGGCCGTTATATAACGCCCTACGGAAATGGCCTTTCTTTAGGTGATGATGGCTGGACATGGATTTTTGATGTTACAGACTTTCAGCACCTATTTCAAGGAGATGATGTGCACATTCAGGCAGGAAATTTTCAAGAATTACTTGATATGAAGGTTGTTTTCAAGGTGGGTACCCCTTCCAGAGAACTCTTGGGTATTCAGAACTTATATTCTGGTAATTATAGTTTAAATACCTTCGATGATGTGGTTGTAAACACCACGGTGCCTCTCAACCCAGAGGCAGAGATGTTTTCGGTAAAATCAACCCTATCAGGACATGGTTTTGGAAATGGTAATAATTGTGGGGAGTTTTGTAACAATACCCATAAAGTACTTGTAAACGGTGTTGAGCAATATAGCTGGGAGATTATGCAAGAATGCGGAGAAAACCCACTCTACCCTCAAGGGGGAACCTGGATGTATGACAGAGCTGGTTGGTGTCCAGGAGCTCCTGCAACGGTTCAAAATTTGGATGTCACACCATTTATTAATGTTGGGGTAGACACCACAACAGACATAGATTATAACATAGATCAGGATCCCTACGGAAACTATATAACAGAAATCTTTTTTGTGGAATATGGTGCTCCGAACTTTACCAATGATGCCTCATTAGAGGAAATTATTGCCCCAAACATTTTTAAACTAAACACTAGATTTAACCCAACGTGTGGCGAGCCGGTTATTAGAATTAAGAACAATGGAGAAAACCCATTAGAATCTGTAATTGTAACCTATGGCGTTCAAGGAGAAGATTCTTACAGCTATACCTGGACAGGAAGTTTAGCGTTTTTAGAGCAGGAGGTAATCACACTCCCTGCCATTGAGGTTGGTGATTACTACCAAGGAACTACTTCTTTTGAGGTAAGTCTTAGCGGGGCAAATGGCGGTGCAGATCAATACGAGTTTAACAACAGTCTTACCTCAGAATTTGAGGCCGCTCCAATTCATGAGGAACAATTGGTAATAGACTTTAAAACAAACAACCGTCCTTTTGAAAATAGCTACAAGGTCTTTGACACTGCTGGTAACGTTATGTTTGAGAGAGATTTTGATGATTCAAACACAACCTATACAGATCTAATTAATCTTCCACAGGGATGCTATGAGCTAGTGGTCTATGATACGGGTGGTGACGGAATGAATAACTGGCCCTCAAACCATGGTAACGGATTTATTCGTTTAAAAAACTTGAGCGGTTCTACTATCGTATTTTTAGAACGTTGGTTTGGAGAAACTATAAAGTACCGCTTTAGAAACGATGCTGCCTTAAACACTGAGGGCCAAGAAAACAGTTTGTTTTCTGTGCATCCAAACCCTACAGATAATGCCTTTACAGTCTCTCTTATTAACTCTACAGAGTTTTTCTCAATGGAGATTTTTAACATCACAGGGATGTCTATCTATAAAGAAAGGGAGATGGATCCTTCAAATAATACTGTAGATGTATCTAGCTATAGTAGTGGCGTGTATTTAATTTACTTAAAAACACAAAGTGGTGCTACCCAGGTTAGAAAACTTATTGTTAATTAACAGCAGGAATTTTGAGTCATAAAAAAAGTGCTATCTAATCTTAGATAGCACTTTTTTATTTGATTGTGATTGGTTTATTCTTCCTCTTGAGGTTCATTCATTTTCCATGTATTCATAAATGCCGTGGTATAATTACCTGAAACATAATCTGGATGGTCCATAAGTTGTCTATGAAACGGTATGGTTGTTTTAATTCCTTCAATAACAAATTCATCTAAGGCGCGCTTCATTTTATTGATGGCTTCCTCGCGTGATTGAGCCGTTGTAATCAACTTTGCAATCATAGAATCATAATTTGGCGGTATAGAATACCCTGCATATACGTGAGTGTCTAGCCTAACCCCATGACCTCCTGGAGCGTGTAGGGTCGTTATTCTTCCTGGAGAAGGCCTAAAGTCGTTGTAGGGGTCTTCTGCGTTAATACGACACTCTATTGAGTGTAATGATGGAAAGTAATTTTTCCCAGAAATAAGCACACCGGCAGCTACTAGAATTTGCTCACGAATTAAATCATGATCAACCACCTGTTCTGTAATAGGATGCTCAACTTGTATGCGCGTATTCATTTCCATGAAGTAGAAATTTCTGTGCTTATCTACTAAAAACTCTACGGTTCCTGCTCCTTCATATTTTATGTATTCGGCGGCTTTTACAGCAGCTTCTCCCATTTTTTTTCTAAGGACGTCTGTCATAAAAGGACTTGGCGTTTCTTCCGTAAGTTTTTGGTGACGGCGCTGTACAGAACAATCTCGTTCACTGAGGTGACATGCGTTCCCTTTGCTGTCTCCAAGAATTTGAATTTCTATATGGCGAGGCTCTTCAATTAGCTTTTCCATATACATGTCATCGTTTCCAAAGGCTGCTTTACTTTCTTGTCTGGCAGACTCCCAAGCATCTTGAAGCTCTTCTTCTTTCCAAACAGCGCGCATTCCTTTTCCTCCACCACCAGCACTTGCCTTAAGCATCACTGGATAGCCTGTTTTTTTGGCAACTTTAATACATGTTTTAAAATCTGGAATAACCCCTTCACTTCCTGGCACACAAGGTACTCCTGCAGCGATCATGGTTGATTTTGCATTTGCCTTATCACCCATTCTGTCTATCATCTCTGGGGATGCTCCAATAAATTTAATATTGTGTTCGTTACAAATTTTTGAAAACTTTGCATTTTCAGAGAGAAATCCATATCCTGGATGAATTGCATCTGCGTTTGTAATTTCTGCCGCGGCAATAATGTTACTTACTTTTAAGTAACTCTCACTGCTTGGCGCTGGACCAATACATACCGCCTCGTCTGCAAACTTTACATGCAAACTTTCTTCATCAGCTTTACTATAAACAGCCACCGTTTTAATGCCCATTTCTTTACAGGTACGTATGATGCGAAGTGCTATTTCACCCCTATTGGCAATCAATATTTTTTTAAACATATCTCTTTTATTTAAACTTATAACTCACAGCTTTGTTTTCACAAAGGTTGTTAAAACTCTATCTAAGGTTTAAAATATAAATTATGATGGGTCTACTAAAAATAGTGGCTGATCAAACTCTACAGGAGAAGCGTCATCCACCAATATTTTTACAATTTTACCAGAAACTTCACTTTCTATCTCATTGAAAAGTTTCATGGCCTCAATAACACATAAAACGTCTCCCTCTCCAATAACAGATCCAACCTCAACAAACATAGGTTTGTCTGGTGATGGCTTACGGTAAAAAGTACCGATAATTGGTGATTTTACAGTGATTAGGTTAGTTTCCTCTTTACTTTCTGTTGTGGCTTCTTCTACAACAGGAGCTGCAGCAGCAGGTGCTGGAGCAGCAGCTGCCATCTGAGGCATTTGCTGTATAAAGGTAGTTTCACCTTTATTGTGTTCGCCTGTTCTAATGGTAATTTTAACGTCTTCCATTTCAAGTTTTACCTCACTAGCGCCAGACTTAGTTACGAACTTGATTAAACTTTGAATGTCTTTTAATTCCATAATATAATTGTTTGTTAATAGGTACTTGTTTTATTGTTTTGGATCATAGGCCCATTTTACATAAATGGAGCCCCAGGTAAAGCCTCCTCCAAAAGCGGCAAAGACGATATTGTCTCCTTTTTTAAGTTGGTTTTCATAATCAAATAAACACAGAGGTAATGTTGCTGATGTTGTGTTACCGTATCTGTGAATATTTAACATCACTTTATCTTGTGGCAAATTCATTCTTCTTGAAGTTGCGTCTATTATTCTTTTATTGGCCTGGTGTGGCACTAGCCAGCTTACATCATCACCCGTTAAGTTGTTTCGTTGCATTATTTGTTCTGAAACATCTGCCATTTTAGAAACAGCAAATTTAAATACTGTTTTCCCGTCCTGATGAACAAAGTGCTGTTTGTCTGCGATGGTTTGGTTTGATGGAGGCAAAATAGATCCACCTGCATCAATTTTAAGACTGTCTCTTCCAACACCATCAGAGCGTAATATTTCGTCTTGCAGACCAAGCCCTTCTTGGTTGGGTTCAAACAAAACAGCTCCCGCACCATCTCCAAAGATAATACATGTGGTGCGATCTGTATAATCTACAATCGAGGACATTTTATCTGCTCCAATGAGTAATACTTTTTTATATCTGCCAGATTCTATGTATCTGGCTGCGGTAGACATACCGAAAAGAAAGCCAGAGCATGCCGCCGCTAGGTCATAAGAAAAAGCATTTACCGCGCCTATTTGTGAGGCTACGTAAACACCTGTTGATGCTACGGGCATATCTGGTGTGGCAGTTGCCATAATCACCATGTCTATATCTTCTGGATTGATGTTGTTTTTTGAAAGCAGTTGCTCAGCTGCTTTTATGGCCATAAAGGAAGTTCCTTGGCCTTGTTCTTTTAAAATGCGGCGCTCTTTGATTCCTGTTCTTGAGGTAATCCACTCATCGTTGGTGTCTACCATTGTTGCTAGTATTTTGTTTGTTAAAACATACTCAGGAACATAGCCTCCAACAGCAGTGATTGCAGCAGTAATGGTACTCATAGAATTTGTTTAAATTCAGTAAAAAGATTCAAAATCTCTCTAAAAAGCCCGAAAAATAGTGAATTTTAATCAAAAAAAAGTCTTTTTGGACTTTTTTGATTTTTACTAATAGCTGAGAAAACAAAAAACTCTCACAGGCTGTGAGAGTTCTCTGTATATAAGTTTTTTTAAGCCCTATGCTTCTACTTCTTCTACTGCATCAATAACAATTTGACCACGGTAGTATAGTTTACCTTCATGCCAGTGCGCTCTATGGTATAGGTGCGATTCTCCGGTTGTAGGATCTGTAGCAATTTGCGGTGCAACTGCTTTGTAATGTGTTCTTCTTTTATCTCTTCTAGTTTTGGAGATTTTTCTTTTAGGATGTGCCATTACGCTCTATTATTTTTCGTTTAATAATTTTTTTAATGAATCCCATCTTGGATCTGTTGGTCCTTGTTGGGGTTCTTCTGTATCTTCTTTGGTTGCCTTTGGGCTTAACTCTTCAAGTTTGTCGAGAATGTCACTTTGCAATGTTCCATCTTCTATTCCTGGGTGTATTCTTCTGCTGGGTAAATTTAAAATTACAGACTCGTAAATGAATTGCTGAATATTAACCTCATAGCTCCCGTGTGGAATTAGCAGTAAATCTTCATTTTCATCATTAAAATCATCACCAAACTTTACAATAAAATGGTAGCTTCCAGCCACAGACTCATTATAAGTCTCGTTGGTTACATCACAATTTACATTTACATTACCCGTGTAGGTTAATGTAAACTCCATAAAGGTTGTTTTTTTATCTAGCAGTACGTCCAGAGAAATGGTTGCTCCATTAAACTCGTCATACTCAAAATGCTCAAAGAACGTATTGTCTATTGTAAAATCAAAGTGATGCTCTCCAAGTTTCAACCCAACAAAAGGGATTGTAAATTCTTTCAAATCTCTCATAATCACACCAAATTGAAATATCCGCCTTACGCATAAAGCGGCTGCAAAGATAAAAAATTATTTCATTTGCAAATTATTTTATCACTACTTTTTTACAAAGGGCTTTCGCTTGCTAATTTTTAAGGGATTTTCTGCAGAAACCAGATACGCTTTCCTTGTTTTAAAAATAGTAATAGCGCTAAAAACTGCTGCTCTAAAAGAAGTGAAATCTGCTTTGTTTTTCCCGGCAATGTCATAGGCGGTGCCGTGATCTGGCGAAGTTCTTATCTCACTAAGACCGGCGGTGTAGTTTACCCCAGAGCCAAAGGCTAGTGTCTTAAATGGGACAAGGCCTTGGTCATGGTATGAGGCAATAATAACATCAAAGTTTTTATAGTTTGCACTGCCAAAAAAACTATCTGCGGCATAAGGACCGAAGACCGTTTTACCGTTGTTGCGCAAATTATCAAGCGTTGGGCGCATAATTGTGTCATCCTCATTTCCAATAACACCGTTATCTCCGGTGTGAGGATTAATACCCAAAACGGCTATTTTTGGCTTAGCGATTCCAAAATCTTGAATTAGCGTTTTATGGATGGTATTGATTTTCTTTTCTATGACCTCTCTGGTGATGTTTGCCGAAATATCTTTTACCGCTACATGATCTGTCAAAAGACCCACTCTTAAGGTTTCTGAAATCATCAACATCAAGCTGTCTCCCTCCAATTCTTGTTGCAGATAATCTGTGTGGCCAGGAAAATTAAAGGTCTCTGATTGTATGTTTGATTTGTTTATTGGAGCGGTTACAAGTGCGTCAATCTTGTGTTGCTTAAGAGCTATAACGGCGGCCTCTAGAGATTTTACAGCATACTGGCCTATAGTGTTGTCTTGTTTTCCAAAATCGATCTCTACAGTCTCCTTCCATAAGTTGAGAACATTGATTTTTTTTGGTATAATTTTATCTAAGGTATCAATCCCGTGAAGGTTAAGTTCTATGCCGTAGTGTTTTTTAAAGAAAGATAGCACCTTAACAGAAGCAAAAATAACTGGCGTACAAAATTCTAGCATTCTTGAATCTTGAAACGTTTTAAGCACGATCTCACTACCAATGCCGTTTAGATCACCAATTGAGATTCCTACAATTATTTTATCTTGATTACTCATATAGGTCGTTTCTTTATCGTTATTTTTGTAGTACAAATGTAACCAAATTACTCATGTTTACAGGAATAATTGAATCCTTAGGTAAAATAAAGTCTCTCACCAAAGAGGGAGAGAACTTACACATAGAGGTGGCCAGTGAGCTAACTCCAATGTTAAAAATAGACCAAAGTGTTGCGCACAATGGTGTGTGCCTTACGGTAGTGTCTTTAACAGAAACCAGCTATGTTGTTACGGCAATTAAAGAAACACTTGATAAAACCAATATTGGTAAATTAAAAACAGGCGCAGTTGTTAATTTAGAGAGGGCCATGAAACTTGGAGATAGGCTAGACGGACATATTGTACAGGGTCATGTTGATCAAACCGCGATATGCCAAGAAATAAAAGAGCAAAACGGTAGCTGGGTGTTTACCTTTACCTATGACAGCTCTTTAAACAACATCACCATAGAAAAAGGCTCTATTACAGTGAACGGGGTAAGTCTTACGGTGGTAGACTCTAGGCCAAACACCTTTAGTGTTGCCATCATACCCTACACCTATGCCCACACAAATTTTAAGGCCTTTGAGAAAAACACCATGGTAAATTTAGAGTTTGATGTTATCGGTAAATACGTAAAGCGCATAACCCAAGGATATCTATAGTTTTTCTAGTACAACAAAAAAAGCCCCGCAAATTGCGGGGCTTTTTTTTGAGAGTATCACAAACTACTCTTTTGCTTTTTCTTCTTGCTCTTCTACCATAACTCTTTCGTTAACAGTAAACATTTTGATTTTTCCGTCAACAATAAGGCCGTCATGCACTTGGTTCACTTTCACTTCTTCACCTTCAACAGTTAGAGTAAGATCATGACCAGAGGTAATCCACTGCTGCACCTTTCCTTCTTTATCTGTGTACATGTTTGTGATTAAAAACTTTGTAGTCCAGGTTGGGTTGGTTTGTTCAAACCAAGTGGTTAAAAACGCCATATGCGCCTCTGTCCCTTTAATAGCTTCTCCGTTAGGACCATAAGCCACGAAACCCTCTTCTGCATTTAAAGAAGCAATCGTTTCAAGGTCTCTTTCATTATGTGCTTTTATATACGTTTCCCATAGAGAAACAGCGGCCATGTCTCCTCCATACAAAGAGATTTTCTCTCCCTTGTCAGAAATTTGATATCCGATTTGTTGTGGGGCTGAATCTGATTTCATAGTAGATTCAATCATTGCGGCATGAGCTTCACCGTCTGATTTTTTTGTTTCATTACAAGCAACAAATAAAGTAAGTGCCAATAAAGTTATAAATACTTTTTTCATTTTTATTTGATTTAATAGTTAGATACCAAATGTATTGTTTATTTAGATTAATTGCTACATAGAATTTATTTCTTTAACAAATACTATTTATATCAAAAATTAATTGTCTTAAAAAAGTAATTTGTTAAATTTGGAAATTAATCAAAACATTTAAAATCATGAAAAAATTACTTATCACAATTATTATTGCGGTTTTTACGCTTCAATTATCTGCCCAAACAGAAGCTTACAGCGTTGTAGAGTTTAAGGCAAAGCCACACACACAAAAAAAACTTATGGAAATCTTTAGCAGAACTTTTGATTCTGTAGCCTTTAACAATGCAGGTATTTCATTGGAGCGAATTGGAAATGGAAGAACCAACGGAGCAACCCACCGTATGGTGTGGTCTTGGACCTTGGGAGAGGATATGATGGAAGATGATGCCATGAGTGATGACAAAGCAGACCTATTATGGTCAAGAATGGCAAATTACATAGAGGAGTGGCAAGCATCTTATTCTGGAAGAGTTTCTAGCTGGAAACCAGGAAAGACGGAAAACAACACTATGCACATATGGGATATTAAAATTGAAGATCCTAATGTGTTTAAAGCGGGGCACGACAAAATTGTTGAGACCTTTAAGGAGGACTTTGAGGGTAGAAGCGTTGGTTTTGGAACCTACGATTTTGGAAGACCAAATGGAGCCACTCACTGGATTGCCTTGACTGGAAAAAACAAAGAAGACCACATGATGTTATATGAGAAGTTTTGGAATGACAAGACTTTTGTGAAGTTAATTAAAGAAAGAGGGCCTGTAGAGAACGTAAAAGACTACGAGGTGCGTATTTTAAAGCATTTTCAATAAGCCACAATATTTTGTAAATAAAAATAAAAAACCTCTCAAATTTGAGAGGTTTTTTTATGCGGTACTTACTGAGTTGTTGGGCTTTTAAAAGTGTTGTTTTTTACTGATCATCTATAGGTGAAGAAGGTTGCTCACCAAAAGCAGCGTAAATAAGAATAGCGGTTATTAGTGCAGCGGCAGGAATACCAATAGATTTACCCACAGAAAACCGTTTGGCTTGAACCCCTAGAATATCTTTAACTGGTGTTTTTGCCACCTGTTTTGTTTTACTGGAGATGATCACAATTTGATCTTCGTCTACAGAGAGCACCTTGCCCTTAAGCTCTGTGCCGTTATTTTTATAAATTTTTACTCGTTGCTTTTCTACAACTGCGCCTGCACTAAAATCTAAAGCACGGGTGTAGCTAAAACAGCTTTGAAATAAGAGCGAAATAAGCACCAATATTACTGTTTTTTTCACGTGCGGGTTGTTTGTTTTTTTAACTGTATTTAAAGTAAACTGATTTTTAAAGCCCCTCAAATTTGAGAGTTTTTTTATGCCGCGGTTACAAAGTTAAGGTGCTTTAGAGTGTGTTGTTTTTTATCCAGCAATACCAGAACCAGCAAGGGCAAGAGCTAGAAGAAGAACAACACCTACGGGAATAGCAAAAGACTTAACTGCAGAAAACTCTTTGGCCTGTACGCCAGAGATATCTTTAACGGGTATTTTTAATACCTGTTTTGTTTTACTGTAGATGATCGCAATTTGAGCTTCGTCCACAGAGAGCACCATGCCTTTACGCTCTGTGCCGTTATTTTTGTAAATTTTTACTTCTTGATTAACCTGAACTTCGCCGGCATTAAAATCTAAAGCACGGGTATAACTAAAACAGCTTTGGAGTAAAATAGAGAGCGACATTAAAAGTAAAAACTTTTTCATACTATAATTGTTAGTTGTTGTCTGCAAGTTATGTAAAATAATATTGCTGCAGTTTATAACAATGAACTATTTTTTATTCTATTATGTGTTGGGTTGCCCGTTTGTGCAATCTTCACAAGAGCAATCTTTGGCCCTACAAACATTACTTTTTTTCTTTTTTTCAAACACTTTAATTAAGTAGAACACACCCAGTAAAGACAGCCCCATAATTAACAACGTGCTCGCGCCAGTCCAAGACATAAGCTTGAACAGACAGCCGAAAATTCCGATTGAGATACCTAAGTGTTTTATTTTAATCATTGGGGTGCTGTGGTTTATCTTTTTCTAAAATAATTGCTATTGCGTTTTCTGGCATAGCCCTTAAAAGAAAATATATTGGCGACACCTTCAAGAAAGATCTTTAAAAATGACTTTTGTAATCTTTTCATAATTATGGATGTAGTTTAATACTAGTTGTTACTCCTTAGTAGCTATTTCTTTTTTGATTAACTTTTCAATAACCGCATTTCTTTTGAGTTCAAAAATTGTTTGATCTATATAAAACTGGTGAAACCGCAACTTTTGCTCAATATTTTGAATAACAGATTGAGGCATCTTAAAATCTCCTGTGTAGGTTCTATCTATGGCGTATCCAAGATTATTCTTTTTTGTTTTAAATACTTTTATATATCCTAAAACCTAGGCCTGGATAAAACAGCTTTGAAATATTGAAATTAAAGCACTTTCCTTGAGTTTCATAAATACAAAACAAACTTTTTTTTACCTCAAATATAATTCTTTCTGTCACAAAAAAAGCCCCTACATCGCTGTAAGGGCTTTATCTTTCTTGTGGTCCCACATGGACTCGAACCATGGACCACCTGATTATGTGAATTCTAAAATTAGTTTTTATAAAAAAGAAAATTATGTGTACTTATAAGTGTTCCTCTTCTTATTTGAACAAGATCTCTAGTTTCTTTCAAAAATATGCCAAGCGATCGTTCATTAAATATAAGCTTTATTTTATCAGAGTAATCAGAAACTAGGTACATGTCTCCTTTCAATTTACGAAACGGTATTTCTAATCTTCCTTTTACCTTGACCCCTTTGTTTACGACAACCCCTTTTTTAAGAGTTTGTTCTACAAAAACTTTATCCTTATTTCCTGAGGCGACATTTACATATTCTGTCATCATGTTCAGCCACTCTATAGGATCATAAAGATGCCACCTTACTTTTTGAAAATTAATCCCGTTGTCATTAATCCAGCCTCTGCTTGTGTAGCCAAACAAAACATATTTATCTCCGTAAATATATTTTTTGTCTCCCTTTGCATCCTCGTCAATGGTAAATTCTCTCACCTTATACGTTATTACCGAAACAGATGACATGTCTTTGAGTTTTTTACCATCAAAGTCCATCGTTTTAACATAAAAACTTGTTAAATCAGGATAATTTGAAAGCAGCCATTCCGTTGCCTTAAGCTCTGCCTGTTCCTCCATTTGTTTTACTGCCGCAACTCCAACACCGATTGCCACTGCAGCACCAATAAGAGCACCTGCTGCTGCTGCACCGTCTTGGGCTTTTGATTGTTTTGGTATTAAAAGAGCTATTATTAAAAGAACATAAATGTGTTTTTTCATGAGGTAAGTTGTTATGTTGAATATATTTTATTGATATAACAATATAAGTGTTTTTATCGCTTTAGTGAAAATACCATTACATAAAGGTTGTTTTTTGCTTTGATTAAAACATCCTTTTTCTATGATTTACCATGGTAAAGTAGGTTGTGTCATATAAAAAAAGCCCTACATTTCTGTAAGGCTTTGATTGTGAAGTGGTCCCACATGGACTCGAACCATGGACCACCTGATTATGAGTCAGGTGCTCTAACCAACTGAGCTATAGGACCGGCATTATGGCTGCAAAAATAATGTGTTTTAATAGCTACACAAACTTTTTTTAACTTAATTACGCTCTTGGCACAATTCTACCAAGACACCGTTGCTGGATTTAGGATGCAAAAACACAACCCATTTATTGTCTGCCCCAATTTTAGGCTCTCGGTTTAAGACCACAAACCCTTCTTTTTCAAGCCGCTGCACTTCGGCATTTATATCATCAACGGCAAAAGCAATATGGTGTACACCTTCCCCCTTCTTTGCAATAAATTTTGCAATTGCACTGTCTTGGTTGGTGGCTTCCAAAAGTTCTATTTTGCTGTCTCCGCAGGTAAAAAATGTAGTGTTTACACCTTCCCCTGGCACTTCTTCGGTTTTATAGTGAGTGTACCCAAGTAGGGCGCTGTAAATTTGGGTGGCTGCCTGCATGTCTTTTACAGCAATGCCAATGTGTTCTATTTTGCGCATAATTATTGTTTTTTGCCTAGCGCGCAGTAACAACCAATATGGGGTTAAAAAACAGAGATGCCTCGCTAGTGTTTCACAAACGTATCAAAAATAACAATTACCCAGCAACCAAAATAGGCCTCGTACCATTAATTATAGTACTTTTGCCATATGATAGAAAGTAACAGACAGAAAAAAATTGCAGGGGTGCTTCAACAAGACCTTGCCAATGTATTACAAAACAAACTTAGAGAAGCAGGCCAATCAGGGATTTTAATCTCGGTTAGCAAAGTGAGTGTAACCACAGATTTATCTATAGCAAAGGTGTATGTAAGTGTTTTTCCTTCCACAAACGCGTCACAAATCACCCAGGAGCTAAACGGTATTAAGCCGAAAATTAAGCACGAAATTGCGCAGCTAACAAAACACCAACTTCGCAGAATGCCAGAGCTTACCTTCTACAACGATGACTCTTTAGATTACATCGAAAAGATTGAAGATGCCGTAAAGGGAGAAAAAAACCCAATACAAGACCCAGACTTACTCCCAAAAAGAAGAAAATCATAAGCTATTGAAAGTCTCGCTGTACATCGCAAAGCGGTATCTTTTTTGCTCAAGCAGCAGCAACGCCATTAATATTATTACCGCCATTGCTGCCACCGGAGTTGTGGTGGGGTCTTTAGTGCTCTTTATCGTGCTATCTGGCTTCTCTGGTCTCAAAGAATATAGCCTTGAATACACCAATATCTTTGATAGCGATTTAAAAGTATATCCCGCCACAGGAAAAACCATAACATTTACAGAGACCCAAAAAAAAGCCCTTGCCGCCATACCAGAGGTAACTGAAGGCTCTCAAGTCATAGAAGAGAGGGTCTTTATACAATTTAAGGGCAAAAACGACATGGCCTTTATTAAAGGGGTAGACACTAAGTACGATCTTGTAAACCCCACAGACAGCATACTTCTCTCCTCAGAGTGGTTAACCCCAAATAGAAACGAGGTGGTTATTGGTTATGACACCTCACACAAGCTTGGTCTTGGCGCCAGAGATTACAGTGGCCTTCTAGAGATTTTTGTGCCTAAACCAGGAATGGGGCAAATAGATCCATTAAACCCATCAAAAGATTTTACCAAACAAAAAGCAGTGGTTTCAGGCATTTATTTTGTAAACCAGGAGCTCAACTCCAAATACGTCTTTAGTGATTTGGGTTTTGCAAGAAGTCTTTTGTCTATGGATAGCACCAAGATTTCTGCCCTAGAAATCAAGCTTGCTGCAAATGCGTCCGTAACCAGTGCAAAAGAAAAAATAACAGCCCTATTTAAACAAGATGTTATCATAAAAACCCGCATCCAACAAAATGATGCGCTTTATAAAATGCTTAACACAGAAAACATAGCGGTATATCTTATTTGCACACTTATAATGATTATTGCGCTATTTAATGTGATTGGCGCTATTATTATGATGATTCTTGATAAAAGAAAAAACATCAAAACCCTCTACAATATGGGCGCAACCATTAAAGAAATAAGAAGTGTTTTCTTTACACAAGGAGCACTAATGACCCTCCTTGGAGGAACTTTAGGCATCGTACTCGGGGTGATTGTGGTTTGGCTACAGGCAACGTTTGAGTTTTTGTACATAACCCCTAATTTGGCATATCCCGTAAAACTACTAGGGATAAATGTAATTGTCGTGTTTTTTACTATCTCTACCTTGGGGCTATTGGCTGCAAAAATTGCGGCTAGCAGAGTAAGAGAACAACTGCTAGAATAAAACTACACAAACTGATGGTCTCCAAATCTTTCTAAGACCTCATCAAAAGCTTTAAAAACATCCTTACTGTGATCACTGGTTACCATTTTCATGCGGTATTCCTTAAAGTGGGGTATTCCTTTAAAATAATTGGTATAATGCCTTCTGGTTTCAAACACACCTAGAACTTCACCCTTCCAGTCTATGGCCATTTCTAGGTGGCGTCTTGCCGCCTCTACGCGCTGTTGCATTGTTGGGGGAGCTGCGTGAGAGCCTGTTTCAAAAAAATGTTTTACCTGGTTAAAAAACCATGGGTTTCCTATACTAGCGCGGCCAATCATGGCCCCGTCAAGGCCAAATTCATCTCGCATGAGCATAGCCTTCTCTGGAGTGTCAACATCTCCATTTCCAAAAACAGGAATGTGCATCCGTTGGTTGTTTTTAACGGCAGCGATAGGGTGCCAATTAGCCTCTCCTTTATACATCTGTGCGCGTGTTCTGCCGTGTATAGAAATGGCCTTACACCCAACATCTTGCAAGCGTTCTGCTACCTCAACAATTTTAATAGAGTCCTCGTCCCAGCCCAAACGCGTTTTCACCGTTACGGGTAACTTGGTGTGTTTTACCATAGCCTCGGTAAGAGAAACCATAAGGTCTATGTCCTTTAAAATGCCGGCGCCGGCGCCTTTACTTACTACTTTTTTAACAGGACATCCAAAATTAATATCTATAATATCTGGGCCGCTGGCCTCCACAATTTCTATGCTCTTTAGCATAGACTCTAGTACAGCTCCAAAGATTTGAATTCCTACGGGGCGCTCTTTTTCATAAATATCAAGCTTCATGACGCTTTTAGCAGCGTCACGAATAAGCCCCTCGCTTGAGATAAACTCTGTGTACACTACGTCTGCTCCTTGCTCTTTGCAAAGTGCTCTAAATGGAGGGTCGCTTACGTCTTCCATAGGCGCAAGCAGTAGCGGAAATTCTCCAACATCTATGTCTCCAATTTTAGCCATGTATTTTGCCCATACTATTGAGCGTGTTTTTTGTTGTTACTCTTGTTGCAAAAATAGTAAAATTATATTCTGAAAGTTTCAAAAAAGAGGCCATTGCTTTTAATTAAGCCTGTCGCTCTCTTTTGTAGTGATCTCGCGGTTGTTATCTCGAAGTTTTGAGTTTCCGAAGTTATAGGTAAAACCAACCCTAAAGAGCCTGGACTCTGTTCTGGCAAAATAACCATTGTCCTGATTTGCGTACCGCGAGACCACAGGAATGTTGTTGGTGTTAAAAATATCGTCTACTCCAAGGGTTATGCTTGCTTTTTTGTCCCAAATCTTCTTCCGAACAGAGGCCGAAAGATTAAACTGATTTTTATAAGTGTAAGACCCGAAAATAAGATTTGAAATATATAGGGCTGTAACATCACTGGTGATATTTGCCTGCTCGCTTAAAACCAAACCGCTATAGATTTGCCCATAAAAACCATAGGTGTTTGCAAGAGCTGTTTGTTGTGCGCTCTGCTGCGCTAAAAACTCATTCTCTATAAAAAATCCAGAGGTAACCACTTGAAGGTACCACCAAGATGTTACTGATTTTGCATAGGTTACATCCAGGCTGTATTGGTAGCCCTTAATAAGATTTGTCTCTAGGTTTTGTAAGGCTCTGGTAGTGTTGTTTTGAAACCTAAGTTCCTCCAATGGGTTTTTAATATGCCAGTAATACGCCTCCAAAAACCAAGTGTTATTGTGGGTGTAACTAAAGGTGTATTTTGAGTCTATTTCGGGCACCAAGTTAGGGTTTCCGTCTGTGTAGTTGTTTTCATTAATAAAGTACCTAAATGGGTTGAGACTCTCATAATTTGGTCTGGCTATAGATCTAGAATAGCTCAGTCCAAAGCTATTGTTTTCATTGGCCGTATAAAGTAGAGACATTTTTGGAAACAATTCAAAATAATACTGATTGTTAACTTCTCCTAAATTTTTTGAAGTGGCCCTAACCTCTGTTTGCTCTGCGCGCAATCCAAGGTCAAGGCTCCATTGCTCCCAATCTCTGGTTATGTTAAAGTAGGCTGCAAAAATATTTTCTTGGTATTGAAAGTCATCAGAGAGGCTCGGGTTTAAAACAGCTACTTGCTCGGTTTGATCAAAAAAATCCTGGGCGCTGCTTGTTTTTATATCGCTTATCTTTAGTCCCCAATCAAGGGCTCCCGAGATAAGAGGGGCGCTAAGGTCTATTTGACCCGTGAAAATGGTGCTGGCTTGATTCCCGGTGGTGGTAAAATTATTATTTCTTAGCTGTTGCCCGCTTGGTAAAAAATAATTAGTCTCAACGTCTTGTGCTCTATCTGCACTGTAGGTAATATAATTGGCCTGAGTCACTAATTGGGTTTCGCTATTGGCTAGGCTAAAGGTGTGGCTTGCATTTAGGGCAATGTTAGATGTATTTCTGGTGGAGCCGCTTGCAGTGGTGAAGGTAGAGTCTAGTTGCCGCTGCCTGTTTGTGTTTAAAGAAAGTGCCTGGTTTTCAAAGCGTTTGTTTGGTGACACAAAAACCCTAGCGCTAACTCCAAAGGAGTGTTGCTCGTTTGCTGTTAGGTCTAAAACCACATTTGCTTGATGGGCGTTGCTTTTGGTTACTCTTGTGAAATAAGAGTCTCTATACCCGCTTGTTGTGGTTTCGTCTGGGGCAAAAAAACGGGTGTTGTTTTCGTCTTCTTTAAACTCTTTTCTTGGCGAATAAGAATAGCTTCCATACGCATTAAGCCAATCGTTTTTATAAAAGTGAGCAGTCGCTAAATTGTATTTTGCATACACCGCCTGTTGATATACACCAGAGGCAGATCCCTTATAGCCAACAGCAACAGCCCTTGTGGTGTTAATGTTTAGTACTGTTGTGGCGTCTGCATCGTATTTTGAAGATGGGTTTGTAATCACCTCCACAGATTTTATAAGGGAGCCGTTTGTACTCTCGAGCAAAGAGAGTGTTTCTTTACTAGACAGGTACACCCGTTTATTATTTACATAGATAACAGGGCTGTTGTTTTTTATAGAAACCCCTTGTTGAGACACAACAACTCCAGGTGTTTTTCTAAGCACATCTAAAACACTTCCTGAGGCTACAGATGTGTTTTCTACATTAAAAACAAGGCGACCCGGAGATTTTTGTATGGTTGGTCTTTTTATGGTAATAACTGCCTGGTCGAGCATCTCGCTACTTTCTAGAAGAACAATAGCTTCTAAAAAGACTGGACTTGTAAGATGTATTTGTTTGGTCTGGGACTGAAAGCCAATAAAGCTAAAATGCAGGGTGTAGTTTGCATGGTCTAAATTTTCAAGACTGAAATTCCCTAAATCATCTGTTGTGGTTCCTTTTGTAGAAACAATATCTGTGGCGCTACCACTCTCTGTGGTTAGCTGATGGGCAAGTACCGTCACAAAAGAAATTGGCGCGTTATTTTGGTCTAGAACTGTCCCGCTTATAGCGCTTTGTTGGGCAAACACGGCTAGGGGTAAAAGCATAAAAAATAAAACCGTAGATTTTATGGTGCTACTAAGGCTAGCTGGTTTTAAAAATAAAAAAACTAGATTGTGCCGCATAAAAAGGAAGCTAAAATCATGAGATTTAGTTAGAGTATGTCACAAAGATGTCGATTTCAAGTGAAACATTTTCATGGTTTTACAAAAAATCGATTAAAGGTAACTTGTGTACATGATACCCTTTTATGGTATCTTTACAGCCTCAAATTTGCTTGATATGCTTGCAAATTATTGTTTTCAAACAACAAGCTACATGAAGAACATTCGCAACTTTTGCATTATTGCCCATATTGATCACGGTAAAAGCACCCTGGCCGATAGATTATTAGCAGCCACCGGCGCCGTAACCGAGCGCGAATCTCAAGCGCAGTTGCTTGATAATATGGACATAGAACGTGAGCGGGGTATTACCATAAAAAGTCACGCCATACAGATGAACTACAGCCATAACGGCCAAGAATATGTGTTAAACTTAATTGACACACCTGGCCATGTAGATTTCTCCTATGAAGTTTCTCGCTCTATTGCTGCCTGCGAAGGTGCGCTACTTGTTGTAGATGCAGCTCAAAGCATACAAGCTCAAACTATTTCTAATCTATACCTAGCCCTAGAAAATGATTTAGAAATAATTCCTGTGCTTAATAAAATAGACCTTCCTTCTGCGAGTCCAGAAGAAGTAACAGATGATATTGTGGATCTTCTTGGTTGTGATCCAGAAGAAATAATTCCTGCCAGTGCTAAGACCGGGATTGGTATTACTGAAATACTAACTGCTATTATTGAAAGAGTTCCTGCCCCAAAAGGAGTAAAGGAAGAATCTCTCCAGGCCCTTATTTTTGATTCAGTATACAATCCTTTTAGAGGTGTTGAAACCTATTTTAGAATTTTAAATGGTGAGATTAAAAAAGGCCAGCACATTAAGTTTATGGCTACAGGGAAAACTTATTTTGCAGATGAGGTAGGAACCCTTAATCTAACCCAAACACCAAAAAAAGTAATTTCCACTGGAGATGTTGGATACCTCATCACGGGTATCAAAGAGGCAAAAGAAATAAAAGTTGGTGACACCATTACGGATGCAAAAAGCCCAACAACAAACATGATTGAAGGCTTTGAAGATGTAAAGCCAATGGTGTTTGCGGGTATTTATCCCGTAGACACAGAAGACTACGAGGAGCTGCGCGCCTCCATGGAGAAACTGCAGCTTAATGATGCCTCACTGGTCTTTATACCAGAGAGTTCTGCGGCTTTAGGTTTTGGTTTTAGATGTGGATTTTTAGGGATGTTACATCTTGAGATCATCCAAGAGCGTTTGGAGCGTGAGTTTGACATGACAGTAATTACAACAGTGCCTAACGTATCCTACAACGCATATACCAACAGAGAGCCAGATACGGTTCTTTTAGTAAATAACCCAAGTGACTTGCCAGACCCCTCTAAGCTCAACCGTATGGAAGAGCCGTATATAAAAGCAACCATCATCACAAAATCTGACTTTGTTGGTAATGTAATGTCTTTGTGTATAGAAAAGCGAGGGCAAATCACAAACCAAACCTATTTAACCACAGAGCGCGTAGAGCTAACCTTTGACATGCCTTTGGCAGAAATTGTGTTTGACTTCTACGATCGTTTAAAAACCGTATCTAAGGGGTATGCATCCTTTGATTATGCTCCAATTGGCATGCGAGAATCTAAACTAGTTAGGTTAGATGTTTTGTTAAATGGTAATATTGTAGACGCCCTATCTTCATTGCTGCACCAAGACAATGCTCAAGATATTGGTAGAAAAATGTGCGAAAAACTTCGCCAACTCATCCCAAGACAGCAGTTTGATATACCAATACAGGCTGCTATTGGCGCAAAAATTATTTCCAGAGAAACAGTAAAGGCGGTGCGAAAAGACGTTACAGCAAAGTGTTATGGAGGAGATATTTCTAGAAAACGTAAGCTTCTAGAAAAACAGAAAAAAGGAAAGAAACGCATGCGACAGGTTGGTAATGTTGAGATTCCGCAAGCCGCTTTTATGGCCGTTTTAAAACTCAATGACTAACTAAGCATTAGTTACATGGCAGCGCGTCCAACTCAGCATATGCGCTTTGGTCCATACCTGCACAGCCGTTGTTTATATATACTTGTAATGCTGTTTTGTATACATTACAGTTTTCTGTAGACGAATCTTGGCTATAGGCATCAGCGGCAGCCCTGAGGTCTGAAGTGGCTGTTATGCACTCCAAATTACCCGACCCAGAACCTTCACAAGAAATAAGCGCCAATATAGTGACGCCCGCGATAAAGAGTGTTTTTTTCATTGTATTGTGTTCTGTAAATATACTTATTAGTGTCTCTAGTTGTTGTTTTAGTCCTCTGGAGAGGGCTCTGACATTTTACTAGTCAAGACGTCTTCAAAATCCATAGGCCTCCCTATATAGGCTATAATAGAGTTTTCTTCGATTGCCATTTCCTTTATGTTGTCTACAAGGCTAATTACACCCTCGGGTGTTTTTACAAACAAAGCAATGGCGTCTTGGTTGTCATTGATTAAATCCATGATACTGGAATACACCCCTTGGTTAGAAGCCCGAACCTCTTGAATAGAAGGAAACGCTTGGGCAACACGCATCAGATCTAAATAGTCGTGGGTGGCGCAAAACAGGTCGCTGCCTTTGGTTTTTTTACTTCTCAACTCCTCAGGGGTGACAAGTCTAAAGGTACCGTTTTCGCCAAAATCTTTTCCTAGTTTATCCATGGCATACCTATTAATAGCGTCGTTTCCCGTCATTGAAAGCAAATACCCCATGTCGCTCAGCTCTATATTGTCACTCAAATCATCATTGTAAATATTTGCGGACAATGCGTCAATGCCCAGCTCTTTTGCTTTCTCAACATTTGCTTTATTGCTGTCAATAAGCACTACGCGCCTGTTGTTGTTTTGAAGATATGCCGCTATTAATCTTGACACGCGAGAGCCTCCAATGATCATGATTCCTTCACTCTTTTTCAAAAACACACCCAAGAGCGAGGCCACCATTCTTGCTGTTGTTGCGTTTAAAAGCACCGTTACGAGCACCAATCCAAAAACAAGAGGCGTGATGTATTGTGCTCCTGGGACACCTAGCTCTACGAGCTTCGTTCCAAAAAGAGAGGCGATCCCTGCGGCAACAATACCACGAGGCCCTACCCAAGAAATAAATAGTTTTTCATTAACACTCAGGCTTGAGTTTGTGGTGCTTAAAAAGACACCCAAAGGCCTCACCACAAAAATAACCACAGCAAATAACACCGCTGTTTCCCAATTGTATATAAGGAGTAAATCATCAATGCTAATGTTTGCTGAAAGCAAAATAAACAAGATGGATATAAGCAGTACGCTTAAAGATTCTTTAAAATATAACAGCTCTTTTAAATTGGGCAAATCGCTATTTCCTAGGTACATCCCCATCACAACTACAGCCAATAGACCAGACTCGTGAGCAAACAAATCGCTCAACACAAAAATTAGCAGCACCATAGAGAGTGAGGCTACGTTTAAAAGATAGTGAGGAATAACTTTTCTTTTTACAGCATGATACATTGCAAAGCCCCCGGCTAAACCAAAAGCAAAACCAATAACTATAATTTTTCCAAATTCTAAAAGGGCGTGTTTTGTATAACTCCCTCCAGAGCCATGGGCCTGAGTGGTTATTTCTTCAATCCCTTGGGCGGGTATGTTAACGCTAATAAAACCAAAGACTAAAACAGCGACAAGGGCTCCAATTGGGTCAATTAAAATACCCTCCCATTTTAAAACTGCAGAGACGTCTTTGCGAAGTGGTATATTTCTTAAAATTGGTGTTATTACTGTAGGTCCCGTTACAATAATAAGCCCAGAAAATAAAAAAGAAACTTGCCAATCAAGGCCCAAAAAATAATGTGCAGCCACACCCGCTCCAAAAAAAGTAACAATCGAGCCAAGGCTTATAAGCTTTCCAATAACACCGCCAACTTTTTTAATTTCGGTCATCTTAAGGGTTAATCCACCTTCAAACAGTATGATTCCGATGGCCAAGGAAACAAAATAAAACAAACTTTCTCCGGGGAAAAACCCTTTTTGAGAGTTCCAAATGGGTTGTATCCACTGCGACCCGTCTTCAAGACGAAAGCCTTCAGGATAAAGTGTAGACAAGGGGCCAACGGCCAAACCAATTAAAATAAGGGGTAAAATAGCTGGAATTTTTACTTTCCAAGCAATCCACTGTGCAAAAATTCCTAAGACGATAATTCCAGCAAGTTCTAACATAGGTGTTGTATTTACATGCAAAGTAGAAAGAACCCTTGAATTGTTAAAATTATTTAAGAATAATTTAAAGCTTTTAAAGCGGGATGTTTAAAATATGCTTCCAAGATTTTAAAAAAGCTGTATTTTTACTTTCATCATAAAAAAAATAAAGAACACATCGATTTGAACCAAAAAAAATTTAACACCGTTGGTATTGGGGTTACCTTCTCACCAAACTTAAAAGCAAATATTTGCGAGAGCGCCCGTCTTGCTTTATTGTTTAAGGCATCATTGGTTCTTATCCATGTTGGAGACGCCTCTGAGGAGAAAAGAGCGACATTCGCTTCATATTTAGATCCTTTTGTAAAGGAAGGCCTTTTAGCTAGTGTGGTCTTTAATCCAGGAGAGCCTGTTAGGTCCATTTTAGAGAGTGTGAAGCAAAACGGTGTTGATCTTTTAATTCTTGGAGCCCTACAGAGAGAAAATTTCTTAAAATATTATATTGGGTCTATTGCAAGAAAAATAACCAGAAAAGCAAGCTGTTCTGTGATGTTGCTAATTAATCCTTCCATTGAGCGACTGCCCTGTAAACACATTGTTGTAAACGGGCTGGAAGATCAAAAAACACCAGCAACAATAAGCGCTGCCTTTTTTGTGGCAGCTGCACTATCTAGTGAAAAAATAACGATTGTAGAAGAGGTTTCTAATACAGAGGTTGGGAATGTTCAGGATGATAAATCTTTACGAAAATCTACTCTTTTAAAAGAAAAAATAAGCCGTCGCGAAGATTCTAGAATACAAAAAATACTCGAGGAGATTCCACAAAACCACAAAGAGAAAAAATTAATTGCCACCCAGCCCATTTTTGGAAAAAGAGGGTACTCTATAGGTCATTACGCAGAGGTTGTTAGGGCAGACTTGTTGGTGATGAACGCTCCAAAAGCCTCTGGCTTCTGGGACCGCTTGTTTCCTCATGATATAGAACATATTTTAACGGAGTTGCCCACAGATATATTAATTGTACAATGAGTTCTAAAAAAAATAACATCCAGGCCTTTTTTAGCGCACTTCCAAAAAATATTTTTTCTGGGTTTGTGGTAAGCTTAATTGCTCTCCCTTTAGGGCTAGGGCTTGCCATGGCAAGTGAGGCTCCACCAATCTCTGGTATTATTGCCGCTGTTGTTGGGGGGTTAATGGTGTCTATTTTAGGTGGTAGCCACGTTACCATCTCTGGGCCCGGAAATGGTTTAGTGGGCGTGCTGCTTGTTGCTATAACCACCCTAGGCATTCAAGGAGCTTATGCCGCCATTATTTGTTCGGGGGCGCTTTTGGTCTTGCTTGGTTTTCTACGCATGGGAAAACTAGCAGATTTCTTTCCTTCGTCTGCCATTCAAGGAATGTTAGCCGCTATTGGGCTTATTATTCTTGGAAAACAGTTTCATATCATGCTTGGAAATAAACTCTCCCTGGAGGGGAGCATCTCCTACTTGCTTGCAATTCCAGAAACCATACAAGGTGTTTTCTACTATCAAGACACTGGGCTTACTTTTGCGGCTATTTCTGGTATTTTATCTTTGGGTATTATGGTGTTTTATTCTAAAATAAGAAACCAATACCTGCAACTCATACCTGCTCCTATGTGGATTGTTTTATTATCTATTGGGTTTAGTTATTACTATGAAATGGTATTACAGCAGCCCAACCCTATTAGCGCCGTGTATATGATCTCTGGAATTCCTTCTGCAAATCAAATTATTGCAGAGATCCCTGTTCCAAGCTTTAGCGCCATTGGGAGTTTGTCTTTTTGGACCAGTGTACTTGCCCTAACGCTTATCGCTAGTATAGAGTCTTTATTAAGCATAAAAGCTGTAGATAAGCTGGACCCTCAAAAAAGAAGAAGTAATGTAAATAGAGATTTAAAAGCCCTTGGGCTAGCAACTGTTGGAAGCGGCTTTTTGGGAGGCCTTAATGTGGTGACTGTTATTGCTAGAAGCTCCGTAAATGTTAATAATGGAGGAAGCAACAGAAGTTCCAACTTTATGCACGCATTGTTTTTGGTTGTTTTTATTGTGCTCTTTAGCACTCAATTAACGCGTATACCATTGCCTGCCCTAATGGCAATTTTGGTATATACTGGTTATAAACTGGCGTCTCCCACCCTTGTTCGTAAAATATTTTCTGTAGGGAAGGAGCAGCTGCTTATCTTTTTCACCACCTTGCTGGTAACCTTATTTGTTGACCTGATCACTGGTATTATTGCGGGGCTTATTGTCACTTTTATGATCCATGTGCTTGTCAATAAAGGCGCCACTGTTTTTATTAGAAACTTCCTGAAGCCCAATGTGCTTATGTTTCAAGAAAAAGAAAATGGCAACTACTATGTAAGTGTAAAGCACTTTTGTAGTTTTTTAAACTTTTACAAACTCAAACAAAAACTAGAAGATGTTCCTGAAGACAAAGATGTTGTAATAGATTTCTCTATGTGTCAGTTTGTAGACCACACTGTGATGGAAAGCGTGAGTGGGTATCAAGATGTTTTTACTAAACGTGGGGGCCACTTTGAGGTTATTGGCCTTGATCTGCACGGCACAGACAGCCAACACCCCTTTGCGCTTAGAAAATTGATTCCTGGACTTAAAAAAAGAAGTGGGGCTTTAACAAAAAGACAGCTCACTCTCCAGGAGATTTCAAAAGATTTTAACCTGCAATATCAGGCCGAAAAGTCTGAAGATGTGCGTTTTTTAGATGGTTTTAAACATTTCAGCACCAAACAAATTGAGCGTATTTACAATCGTCTTTTTAACACAGAAAACACCTTTAAATTGTTTGACATAAATTATTCTGAGGGAGAGTTCATTGCAAAAGAAGATGTACGCACCACCATGCTTCATATCAAATTAAATAGCGTTATTCCTGGTTTCACTCTAGACCAAGAAGGCTTTTTAGAGAAGGTTTCTGTCTTAGCTGGTTTTAAGGATATTGCCATAGAAAACCACAGTGATTTTAGCAAGCGTTTTTATCTTCGTGGTGAAGATTCTGTGGCTATACAACGTTTCTTTACAGATAATCTTGTGCTCTTTTTTGAAAGCAATCCTTACTACCACGTTGAGTCAAACGGGACTTCTGTGCTAGTGTACTCAAAGGAGAGAATTGCTGGGGTTAAAGAAATAAAGAGTCTTCATGATTTCGGAAAACGCTTGCAAACCGAATTGCTTATTTGTACCCAAAACATAGGGTAGGTAATTAATAAAAACACAGCTCACTTCGGCAAATCCTCTTGTTTTTGTATTTTGCAGGGCTATGACACTACATCCAATAGAGGCTGGTAATTTTAAGCTAGACGGCGGCGCTATGTTTGGAGTTGTTCCTAAGGTTTTATGGAATAAAACAAACCCCGCAGATAGTAACAATATGATAGATATTGCCGCGCGCTGCTTACTAATTGAAGATGGGAACAAACTCACCTTAGTTGATACTGGGATGGGAGACAAGCAGACAGAAAAATTTTTTGGGTACTACCATAAATGGGGCGACCACTCATTAGAGGCTTCACTAAAAAAGGCTGGGTTTCATAAAGATGATGTTACAGATGTGTTTATGACGCACCTTCATTTCGATCACTGCGGAGGTAGTGTTCAGTGGAACAAAAACAGAACAGGGTTCGAGCCAGCGTTTAAAAACGCACACTATTGGAGTAATGAAAACCACTGGAGCTGGGCGACAAAACCCAACCGAAGAGAGAAAGCGTCTTTTTTAAAAGAAAACATTTTACCCATGCAGCAAAGCGGGCAATTAAAGTTTATTGACGGCCCAAACAGCAGCTTTTCCAAAGAAAATAATAGCATCGATTACTTAAAAACCTCAGCGCTAGATTTTGGTGTTTTTTTTGCGGATGGCCACACAGAAAAACAGATGTTACCCACTATTGTACACCAAGGAAAAACAATTGTTTTTATGGGGGACCTACTACCTACGGCCGGGCACCTGCCCTTGCCGTTTGTTATGGGGTATGACACAAGGCCGCTGCTTACTTTACCAGAAAAAGAAAAGTTTTTAAACGCTGCTGCGGACCATAATTATTATTTATTTTTGGAACACGACGCTTACAACCAAATTATAACCGTAAAACACACAGAAAAAGGAGTGCGCCTTAACGAGGTCTTTACCTTTGATCAATTATTTAATTAATCCATTATGAAAATAACAAAAAACACCTTTATTATTACAGCCACTGCAGCTTTGTTAGCTGGGTGCGGGTCAACCATAATCCCAAGTCTTTCACTTCCAATGGAGGGGGCAGAATCGCCTGCTGCTAAAACAGCTGAATTAACAGAGGCTGAATTAAAAGCTTGGAGCTCAAAAGATTTACAAAACGATACCATACCAGGAATGGGTGTTGATAGAACCTACCAAGAAATTATAAAAGACAAGGTTGGAACCACCGTAATTGTAGCGGTAATCGATAGTGGTATCGATATTGAACATGAAGATCTTAAAAATGTAATGTGGGTCAACCCAAAAGAAATTGCGGGAAACAACATAGACGATGATAAAAACGGATATGTAGATGATATACATGGCTGGAATTTTCTTGGAGACATTGTAAAGGAAAACATGGAATATGTTCGTATCGTAAGAAAATTAAAGCCAAAATACGATGGGAAAACACAGGCTTCTGTAAGCGCAGTAGATAGCGCAGAGTTTGCCTTATATCAAAAAGCAAATCAAGAGTTTAGTAAAGAGATTGAACAAACTACAGCAAGCGCATCAAGATACTCTAGTATGCTTGGAAGGTTAAAACCTGCACATGCTGCTATTAGTGAAAAACTTGGCAAAGAGGATTACTCAAAAGAAGATTTGTCTGGCATTGAAGACCCTGAGGGAGAGCAAATTGACCAAATCGCAATGCTAACCCAAATGCTAAACTTCAGTGACGATATCCCTAGTTTTATTGAAAGAATTCAAGGCGGCGTATCCTATTTTGAAGGTAGACTAAATTCACATTTCGACACAACAACCGACTTTAGAAGCGCTATTGGCGATGACCCTTATGATAATACAGACCCATATTATGGAAACAACGATGTGGACGGTCCAGACCCAAAGAAAAAGGATGCAAAACACGGAACACACGTTGCGGGGATAATTGCTGCACAAAGAGATAACGGAGTTGGAATGAATGGTGTTGCCCAAAACGTTCAAATTATGGCGGTTCGTGCGGTTCCAGATGGAGATGAATATGATAAAGATATCGCAAACGCAATACGCTATGCTGTAGACAACGGCGCTAAGGTAATAAATACCAGTTTTGGTAAATATTATTCTACGCACCCACAGTGGGTTTGGGACGCTCTTGCTTATGCAAGTGATAACGATGTGTTGATTGTAAACGCAGCAGGTAACGAAGGAACAGACTTAGACACTATACAAGTGTATCCTAACGATCAAGTAGGTGTGGGCGCAGAAATTAGCGACACTTTTTTAACAGTGGGCGCTTTAAATTACAAATATGGAAGTGACTTACTAGCAACCTTTTCTAACTACGGGAAGGTAAATGTAGACGTGTTTAGCCCCGGTGTAAAAATATGGGCAACAACACCCCTTGACACCTACGAATATTTACAAGGAACCTCTATGGCCTCTCCTAATGTTGCGGGTGTTGCAGCAATGATCCGGTCATACTACCCAAAATTATCTGCAAAACAAGTAAAACAAATACTAATGGACAGTGGTTTGTCTGTAAAAATGGATGTTGTTTTAGGTGGTGACCCAGAAAATAAAGATAGTTTTGAAAACATATCTACCTCCGGAAAAATGGTTAATATGTACAACGCTTTTATTATGGCATCAAAAATGTAAACACAAATTTTAATCAAAAAAAATTCGGCTGCCTTTTCTCACGAAATGAGTAGCCGAATTTTTATAACACCATAGCTATATCGTATGAAAACACTTTTTAATCTTGCCCTGACCCTGTGTATGTTCTCAAGCGCAATTGCACAAAATAATACTACCTATTGGCAGCAACACGTAGACTACACCATGACTATTGATGTTGACGAAAAAAACAACCAATACAGTGGTAGACAAACCTTGGTATACACAAACAACTCTCCAGATGTTTTGGATAAGGTTTTTTATCATTTGTACTTTAATGCCTTTCAGCCCGGGAGCGAGATGGATGTTCGATCCTTAACAATTGAAGACCCAGACAGAAGGGTTGGGGATAGAATTTCTAAGCTAACGCCTAGTGAAATTGGCTATATAGTGCCTCGAAAGCTAACCCAGGACGGCAAAAAAATTGAGTACGAGGTTGTAGGGACTATCCTAGAGGTTACACTAAAAGAGCCAATACAGCCGGGCGCAAAAAGCACCTTTAAAATGTCATGGGACGCACAAATACCGCTGCAAATAAGAAGAAGTGGAAGAGACAACGCAGAGGGGGTTCGTTTCTCCATGACACAGTGGTATCCAAAAATAGCAGAGTATGATTTTCAAGGATGGCACGCAGATCCATATATTGGGCGTGAATTTCATAGCCCTTGGGGTAATTTTAATGTAACAATTAACATAGATAAAAAATATACTGTTGCAGGAACTGGATACAACAAAACAAACATCATGGGTGACAACCCTTACAGGCCTGTAATGTTCGCAAGAAGAGGAAAAAAGTCATGGAATTTTATTGCTCCAAATGTGCATGATTTTACGTGGGCCGCAGATACAGATTACGCGCACCAACAATTACTTGCTGATGATGGAACCACCCTAAACTTTTACTTTAAAAACAATCCAGATATTTTAGAAAACTGGACAAATTTGCAGCCAAAAACCGCAGAAATATTAACGTATTTTAATGAAAATATAGGCGCATATCCATACAAACAATATTCTGTTATTCAGGGCGGAGATGGAGGTATGGAGTATGCCATGTGCACCTTAATTACAGGAAATAGAAAGTTTGGGTCTTTGGTTGGTGTAACAGCCCACGAACTGGCACATACCTGGTTTCAATTTTTAATGGCGACCAACGAGGGCAAACACGAGTGGATGGATGAGGGGTTCACCTCTTACATATCTAGTGAGGCTATAAACCAAGTAAACCAAGAGTATGCCCCAAACCCACACGCTGGTTCTTATAGAGGATATGTTTTTTTAGCCAACAGCGGCAAAGAAGAGCCGCAAACAACTCATGCAGACAGATATGCTAGCAACCGAGCATATGGAATTACAGCCTATAGCAAAGGAGCTGTGTTTTTAGCTCAACTAGGATACGTAATTGGCAAAGAAAATCTAAACAAGACACTCAAACAATATTTTACAGACTGGTCTTTTAAGCACCCGACACCAAACGACTTTATTAGGGTCGCTGAAAAAACATCAGGCATAGAGTTAGACTGGTATTTGATGGATTGGACACAAACCACCAAAACAATAGATTATGGAATTAAATCTACTCTGGTGGGAGAAAAATCAACCACGGTTACCCTTGAAAGAATTGGAGCGATGGGAATGCCTATTGATCTTGATGTAACATATAAAGATGGAACCAAAGAGCAGTTTTACATTCCTCTACAAATGATGCGCGGCGAAAAACCAATGAATTTCAAAGGTCTTAAAAGAACCCTAGTAAAAGATTGGGCGTGGGCGTATCCAACCTATAGTTTAGAGATTGATAACGGTAAAGAAATTCTAGCTATTGAGATTGACGGCTCCCAAACAATGGCAGATGTTAATAGAGAAAACAATGTGTTTAAGGCGCAGTAGCCGCCGTCTTACGCGCTAAAAAAAGACCTGCTGGAGGTAACTCAAAAACAGGTCTTTTTTCTTTGTATATCTTTACAGCCGCAGCATACATTTAATTTTTTATACAGCAGCCTTGGACACGACATTTCCAAAACACCAGAAACTTAAATCCCGAAAAGACATTAAAGCGCTTTTTGAGGAAGGAAAAATAGTGACCAAATACCCAGTGAAACTATTGTGGCTGCCTTTGGGCAAACAAGACACAAGGGCGGGTTTTGCTGTGGCTAAACGGAATTTTAAAAGCGCTGTTACGCGTAACAAAATTAAACGCTTGATGCGAGAGGCTTATAGGCTTCAAAAACATGAAATACCGGTGCATGACAAAACTTTAACCCTTCTTTTTCTCTACATCGGGAAGGACGTCGCTAGTTTTAAAACAATTGATAAAGCCGTGCTGGGAGTTTTAAAAAAATTACCCCGCAAACAACCTTTACCTGCCTCTAATTAAATATCGTTATAATGAGAAAAAAATTTATTATTCCTTTTGTTGCAGCAGTGCTTTTTGGTGCGGCTGGGTTTACAACGGTTGTAAAAAGTGATTTCTTTGAAATCGCTAAACAACTTGAAATTTTTACTTCGCTTTATAAGGAGCTTAATATGAATTACGTGGATCAGGTAAGCCCATCAACGTTAATGGATAATGCTATAAAAGGCGTATTGGAAGATCTAGATCCCTATACAGTATATTGGAATGAACAGGCTGTAGAAGACGCACGTATTAAAAATAGTGGTGTGTATACCGGCGTAGGTGCGAGTATGCGTTATAAAAACAAACAGCTTGTTGTGGTTGAGGTTTTTGAAAACTACCCCGCTGACAAGGCAGGTCTAAGGGCTGGAGATTTAATTATTAAAATTGATCAAGTGAGCGTCTCTAGTTATGAAGATGACCCTAGAGAGCTTATTAAAGGAGCTGCCGGATCAAGGGTGGAGGTGGTGTATAGCCGTCAAGGAAAAACCAACACGGCTTTTATTACTCGCGGTGCTGTTGAGGTAAGCGCTGTGCCGTATTACACATTAATAAATCAAGATATTGGATACATTGTGCTGAGTAAGTTCAACAACAAAACAACCTCGCAAACAAAAAGCGCCTTAGAAGATTTAAAATTACAGGGTGCTAAAAAAATTATTTTAGACCTGCGTGGTAACCCCGGCGGTTTATTAAATCAAGCAATAGGCGTGGTAAATCTATTTGTGCCCAAGGGAGAGGTAATCACAACTACGCAATCTGTGATAGAAAAGTACAACAAGGTTTATAAAACTACCGCCGAGCCCTTTGATGTGGATATACCGTTGGCGGTTTTAGTAAACGGACGCAGTGCGTCGGCAAGTGAGATTGTCTCTGGGGGGTTGCAGGACCTAGATCGTGGCGTAATTGTTGGCGCCCGTAGTTTTGGAAAAGGGCTTGTGCAGCGCCCTAAAAACTTAACCTATGGTTCACAACTTAAGGTAACTATTTCGCGGTACTACACCCCAAGCGGTCGTTGTATTCAGGCTCTAGATTATTGGAATAGAGATGAAAACGGAGACCCTATCCGCCTGGACCCTAAAAAATACAATGCGTTTAAAACCAAGGGAGGTAGAACCGTTTATGATGGTGGAGGTATTTTACCAGATATTGAAATAGAGTCGGCAAAGTTTAGCCCAATAACTACAGCCCTTCTGAAAGAGAACGCTATTTTTAATTACGCAACCCAATACCGCTATGACAACAACATTGAGCGTTGGGAGGATTTTAGTTTTACAGATAAGGATTTTCAAGGATTTTTAAAATACTTAAAAAACACCAATTTTGATTTTGAAACCCAAACAGAGCTTAAATTTAAACAAGCGCTACGAGAGGCAGAAGACGATGGTTTAAAAAAACAAATACAGTCAAGTTTTGAGGGGTTAATGGCTTCAATAAAAGGGGCTAAAAAAAAGAAAATAACAGAAAAAAAGGAGGAAATTATTGCGCTATTAAAGGCCGAAATATTAAAGCAATATTTCTATAGTAGTGGCCTGTATGCTTACCAAGTAATAAACAACCCTGAAATTAGAGCAGCGGTGGAGGTATTAAATAATGAGAGTAAATACAGAAAAATATTAAAATAAAACCCGGGTTATGGTGTTTTATTAACCATTGATATGTGAGGTATCCCATCTTCAAGGTATCCTTCGCCTATTTTAAAAAATCCGTGGCTGTTGTAAAATTTCTCAAGGTATTTTTGAGCAGATAATTTAATTTCTTGTGTGTTGTAATGAGTTAAAATAGCTGCTACTGAGGTTTTCATTATTTGATGGCCGTAGTTGTTATTTCTTTCCTTAGATCTTACCACAACCCTGCCAATAGAAGCTTCTTTAAAATACACTCCGGGAGCAAAACAGCGCGTATATGCCACAAGCTTATCTTCTTTTTTATAAATGATATGCAAGGCCTCTTTATCCTGACCGTCTATGTCTTGATATACGCAATTTTGCTCTACTACAAATACGCGGCTTCTGAGTTGAAGAATATCATACAAAGTGCTAGTGTCTAGGTCTTTAAATGTTTTTATTTCTATGTTCATAATTTTGGTTGCTGGTTTTTAAAACCAACTACATACACTTAATTTTAGCTACTCTTTTTTGATGGCGACCACCCTCAAAATCTGTGTTTAAAAAAGTTTCTACCATTTTTAAAGCTTGAGGAATTGATGTGAAACGTGCAGGAATACATAAAATATTAGCATTATTGTGTAATCTTATAAGTTCAACTATTTCTGAGGTCCAACATAGTCCAGCTCTTACATTAGGGTATTTGTTTGCTGTCATTGCAACACCATTTGCACTTCCGCATATTAAAATTCCAAAATCAGCAAGACTCTCATTTACCGCTTTTGCAACAGGATTAGCAAAGTCTGGATAATCAACACTATCAAAAGTATCTGTACCGTGATTTTCTACAGTTATTTTTTTAGATTCTAATAATGCAACAATTGCATGTTTATAATCTGGTCCTGCGTGATCATTTCCTATAGCAATTTTCATAATATATAATGGTTTACTACAAATATACTATTTCAATAAGGGATGAAAATATAAATTTATTGTGGGTTATTAACTATATATAACTTAGTTCATAACTCAACTTAAATTGTTAATAGCTGTTAATAGAAAAATAACAGAAAAAGTTGTGTATGTAAATTGATTGTTCAATATGTGTTTATTATTTAAAAAACCTAATTATAACAAAGTAAGTTTTAGATAAGTTATCTAAACTAAAGATGCTCTTTTAAACAATAAATTAAAATATAGTTATTAATAAATCCCTGTTAATAGTACTTTCTGTGGTTTGTTAATTACTCTTTTATTTATTTGATTTTCAAGTATTAACACTTATTTAATTTGTTTACAGTATAATTATAATAATTAATAACTTAGTTTTTTTTCTATTACTGTAAAAAGATATACCGTTATTAACATACCATCATAAACATTATTTTATTTTAAAAATTTATAAAAAAGAAATGAGATGTATATATACTTGTTAATAACTATAAAATAAAGAAGAAAAACTAATTTAACTTGGTAAGAGAAGCTATAATTTCTGTTGCTTTTATAACATGATCTGGATGCACTTTTAATCTAATTCCTCCCACTGCGTTACTATGAAAAGGTAAAACACTTATCATGGTTTCGTTTTGAAAAAAGAAGCGGATTTCTGCCTGCTCTAATAGATGTTGTAACACACTATACTCACTCGCAAATGTAAAAATAGCCACAGTTTTAAAATCTTCCATATTAGGTAACTTTTCACTAAAGATAGTATTTATTTTATATCAATTTACATTCTATTTTACACCTATTAAATGTAAAAATATATTCATTTAATATTAAAAGTGTAGCTTTGCGGTAATCTTAATAGATTGGTTTAAAACAAACTTGTTTTATTTTAAATCTTCTTCACGTGAGTTATAGTTCATCCTGAACTTTATTTAAACCGATACCTTTAAGAATTATAAATTAATACGTGTCTCATAAAAAGTATGAGAACAAGAAAAAATAATGAAAAGAAAAAAAAGAAGAAATTCTTCTAATAAAATTGAAAATCTTACCCAAAGTATCCTTGCTATATTAAGAAAAGACCATAGTAAACCTCATAATTACAAACAATTAGCTTCAAAATTAGGCGTAGATGATCCTAGTAGTAGAAACCAAATTATAAAAAAATTAAAACTCTTACAAGTAGAAAAAACCATACAAGAGGTAGATAGAGGAAAATATATAATTACACCATCTCAAAACTATTATACCGGGAGAGTAGACATGGCTGGAAGAGGACAAGGATATATTATAGTTGAAGATTTAGAAGAAGATATTTATGTAAAAAGTAAAAATCTCAATAAGTCACTTAACGGAGATATTGTAGAGGTATATGTTTTTAAAAGAAGAAAAGGAGGAAAAACAGAAGGAGAAGTAACTAAAATTATAGAGCGAAAAAAAACAGAGTTTGTTGGTACAATAGATATTACAGACCGTTTTGCATTTGTAAATGTTGCAGATCATAAAATGGTCACAGATATTTTTATATCAAAAAACAATCTAAACGGAGCACAGCAAGGAGAAATGGTTTTAGTTTCTCTTGATGACTGGCCGCAAAATGCAGATTCTCCCTTCGGAACTGTACTTAAGCGATTAGGAATGCCTGGTGAACATCACACAGAAATTCACGCAATACTTGCTCAATATGGATTGCCTTATGAATTTCCAGAGGCTATTGAAGAGTTTGCAAATAAAATAGACACCTCTATACAAGAAAGCGAAATTAAAAAACGCAGAGATATGCGTAAAGACCTCACTTTTACTATAGACCCAAAAGATGCAAAAGATTTTGATGATGCCCTTTCTTTTAAAACCCTTGAAAACGGAAACTACGAGATAGGAATTCATATTGCAGATGTATCTCACTATCTTAAAGAAGGAACCATACTAGACGATGAAGCTTTTGAGCGTGCAACCTCTGTTTATTTAGTGGATAGAGTTGTTCCTATGCTTCCCGAAATTTTATCCAACGGAGCTTGTTCTTTACGTCCAGATGAAGAAAAATTAACTTTTTCTGCTGTATTTGAGCTCAATAATAAAGCTAAAATTATTAAAAGGTGGTTTGGTAGAACTGTTACTTATTCAGATAAGAGATTTGCTTATGAAGAAGCCCAAGCTATTATAGAGACTCAAAAGAATCACATACCCTCTAACGTCTCAATTACAGGAGAAGCTTATGATGTTAAAGAAGAAATATCAGATGCTATTTTGAAATTAAATGAATTATCTAAAATATTAAGAGAGAATAGGATGAAAAATGGGGCTATATCTTTTGATAGGGTAGAAGTAAAATTTAATCTAGATAAAGATGCAAATCCTGTTGGTGTTTATTTTAAAGAAGCTAAAGATGCAAATAAACTAATAGAAGAGTTTATGTTATTAGCAAACAGAAAAGTTGCAGAATTTATAGGAAAAAACAACAATCAACCAAGCAATAAAACTTTTATATATAGGGTTCATGATGAACCAGATATTGAAAAGTTAGCAACTTTACAAAACATTGTCTATAATTTCGGTTATAAAATGGATACTCAAACCAGAGAAAGCACTACCCAAAGTTTAAATAAACTATTAAAAGATGTACATGGTAAAGCAGAAGCAAACATGATAGAAACACTAGCAATAAGATCTATGAGTAAAGCTGTTTATACCACTCAAAATATTGGTCATTATGGATTAGCGTTTAATTACTATTCTCATTTTACATCACCTATTCGCAGATATCCAGATGTAATGACTCATCGATTATTACAACACTACTTAGACGGAAAAAATTCACCAAAACAAGATGATTATGAAGTAAAATGTAAGCACACATCAAAGCAAGAAGAACTTGCGTCAAAAGCAGAAAGGCAATCAATAAAATACATGCAAGTTAAATATATGCAAGATCATTTAGATGAAGAATTTTCTGGTGTTATATCAGGGGTTACTGAATGGGGTCTGTATGTTGAAATTACCTCTAATAAATGTGAAGGAATGGTTAGAATTAGAGATATTAAGAATGATTATTACATATTTGAAGAGAAACAACACGCAATAGTGGGACAAACAACAAAACATATTTATCAATTAGGAGATGAGGTAACTGTAAAAGTAAAACACACAGATTTAGAAAGAAAACATTTAGATTTTACACTTATAGAACAATAGATAATTTAAAAAAATGTTTATATAATTAAGATTTGCAATTACAAAAAAATGAAAAATTACACCCTATTATTTATTATATTAATTAATACACCATTATTTGCTCAATCTACTAAAATAACATCTTTAGGTGATTTTTATAAAATAAAAATATTTAGCGGTATTAAATTAGAATTAATAAAAGACAAAGAAAATAAATTAGAAATAACAGATAATGAAACAGATAGGGTTAGATTTAAAAATAACAACGGAGTTTTAAAAATAAGTTTAAAGTTTCCAGATAATCTTTCAGCTAAAGAGACAGAAGTTAAATTATATTATACACAAGATATTCTGGTAATAGACGGAAACGAAGGCTCAACAATTACCGGAAATGGTATTTACCAAACAAATTTAGAGGTTAAAGCTCAAGAGGGTGCAACTATTCAATTAAATATAAACACGAAACACTTAAAAGTTAGATCAGTAACAGGCTCCATTATTAAACTTACGGGAAAAACAAAAAACCAAGAAATAGAAGTAGATTTATATGGTGTTTATCACGGGTATGGTTTAGAAATAATAGGCAATACAATAGTAAAATCCGGAATAGGATCGAAAGCAGAGATCATAACAGGAGAAACATTAAATGCTAAAGTAAGTTTTGGAGGGTCTGTCTTATACAAAGGAACACCAGAAGTAAAACAGACAAAAAAAGTGGCAGGCGGAATTATAAAGCAAATGAATTAATTCATTGAAACGTTTTTGTATCTTTGTTAAATAAATTTAAATTAAACAATGACTTTTAATATATTTCTTTTAGGTATGCCAAGCGTAGGTTCTTGGGTAATAATAGCTCTAGCACTTTTATTATTTTTTGGTGGAAAAAAAATACCAGAACTTATGAAAGGTCTAGGTGGTGGAATTAAAGAGTTTAAAAAAGCTTCAAAGGACGATAAAAAGGAAGACGAAAAAATAGAAGAAAAGAAATAACTTTTTTATAATTTTACAGCAGTTCCAGAAGCTGTTACCATTAACATACCTCCGTTTTTACCAACTGTTTCGTAATCTAAATCAATCCCAATAACAGCATTCGCATTTAATTTTATAGCCTCTTCTTTCATTTCTTTTAGAGCGGTGTCTTTTGCCTCTCTTAAAACTCTTTC